>Ga0209700_101510_pt1 | contig 48290 bp, 29 predicted proteins | sample SiratroredBW_FD_187528 | JGI IMG/M metagenome (GOLD analysis project Ga0209700, IMG submission 187528) | Root nodule microbial communities of legume samples collected from California, USA - Siratro red BW (SPAdes) (version 2) | ecosystem: Host-associated > Plants > Roots > Nodule | place: USA...
AAAAAAAAAAAAAAAAAGAACATAACTAGTTGAGTCTTCTATCAAAAGATATCATCATATCTCCTTCCTAGAATATATATCATGAGATATAATTATTTTTAAAAGATAGTATTACTTGAGAGCTTGAAACTTTAAGATATAGAGGAATATTAACTTATTTTGTGGTCACATTAGCCAAAATTCAAAGTTAAAACCAAAAAGTGTGATGTTATGATACCTTGGCATGAGGTGGAAGGGCTAGAGCAGTAGAAAGAAGCGAATAACCCGTGAAAACTCCAATTTCTAGAGTTTTCTCAGCATTCATGATTTTGAGAAGAAAAGATAGGAACTGTGCCTCATCCGCAGGAACATTCATGAAACTCTTCCTACCATATTTCTGCACTGTTCTCTCTCGGAGCTGCTTCAATTGCTCGTGCTCTTTCGGATACGCACTAGTTTCAAGGATGTACTGTTTACAAAACAATTTGTAGTTAATTAAGAATTGATAGATGAATAATTTGATGAATATATGAAGCAATCGGATTAATCTAATTACCTTAGTAAGTGCTGGAGTTTTCAGGATTGTACTCTTGGGTGTTGATAAGTCCGCCATTGTTAATGTGGAGAGCGATTGCAGGGTTTCCGTGGCTCAACGATGAACTTCTCGATAAAACAACCTTATTTATAGTTTTATAATAGTAATATTAAAGTCAACTTAGTTAAATTATGTATATCAGCAGCTTAAAAAAAATAATATGACAGGAGATATAAATTAATAAAATTAAATATCAATTAAATATGGTTTGGTGTATACCCTTGAAATCCGTTAATCAATTAAGAAGTTAGAATAAAAATAATTTATTAACGTGTTTAATTAACCGGCACTATAACTAACTATTTATATTCAACATACTTGCCTTGGGAATAAATATTTGTATGATAAACGTGTACATAATAAAATAGTTGTGACTTAATAAAATATTTGTATGATAAATGTGTACATAATAAATAGTTGTGACTTCTTCTTTATTAAAAAGACAGAAATTAGCAGTATGGAGAGATTGGCGTCAACGAAATGTATATATGCTAGAATAATGTTTTTTTTTTTTTTTTTATCTTAAGTTGGTCGTAGACTTGTCTGTACAAGATTTTTTACAAGTTGATTTTAACATAAAAATACTTATTTATTCCATTTACTCCCACAGTGAATAAAATGAACTATTCTCGATCTGAAGCTTTAATCTTATTTTATTTAACAACTCAGGTTAATACATTAGAAGTGTATGTGAATAATTTTTCATATGAAATTGTGACTTTCTTTCTCTTAAAATGTAGCTCAAAGCACTAGAATTTTCTATCCTCTTTATGAATTTATATAACGTATTGAAGACCAATCTCTCTCCTTATCAATATGCAATATGTAATAATTGTAAAAATAATAATCATAATCTATGACAATATAATAATAACAATAAAAGAAAAATATTTTAATTGATGTATACACTTTTTTTTAGAAATTATCCATTGCGATCGTTATTCACATAAAAAAATTATTACTTGCGTAACTATATATATTATTTCATTATCATCTATTTGGATTTTTATCTAATCAAGTTATTTTTTACTTTACCTTTTTACCAAAAAAAATAGTTAACAAAAGCATTATATTATTCCAACACTCCATGGATGTTAAGAAAAAAATTTCAACTATAAATTAATATTAAATTATAGCTTATTTATATAATATAATAGATATTTATTGATTTTGTGTATATATATTTTAGATTCATATTTATACAAAACTCTGAATAACATAATCATCTTATCTTATGCATGCATAGTAATAGAAATTAAAAAATAATAAATTTCATCTTATACTTAACTATTTTTTTTTTTTGTCTTTCATCTTTTGCTTTTAATATATTAATAAAGATGAGATAGGATTGTAATAATTTGAGACATACTTTACTAGAAAGGAGGTTACAAATCATACTTCACATGCACACATTCAAGTGCACATGCATTCGTCGACATGTCCAAACACCAATACGCGTGTATAGACACATGCTCACACACTCACAAACCCACCCACACACACTTTGAAGAGTATATCCATACGCCTATGCACACTCTCACACCCATATATTCATGCCAACTTACACACACGTCCACATGTCCATACACATCATATCAAGTATATGTTTATTTGATAATTAAAATTTTTATTCACATAATAATTTTTAAAATTATTAATTATTATCTTGAATATTAGAAACTTGCTTGATAATTAAAATTGTGAAAGCGAAACTAACATATGATTATGTTATATTTTATATATAAATATCAAAATAATTATTCTTTGTTGTCTCCTTCCAATAATCTTTTATTTGTTTTAGCATTTTTTTCTTCTTCCAAAGCTAATAATATAACATTTACCTTATTTATATAACTTCTCTTCTACCTTATACTTATTAAACATTCTATTACTCCTTAATTTATACACATGAACCAAAATAGATGCATTAATTTTTTCTCTTCAACACCCATCTCATATATAAATAAAATACTAGGTAATATAATAATATTGAAATAATTAAGTTTAGTTCAGTTTAGATGGATTTCAAAATGTCAATTCACAGACCGAACCACTCTATTAAAAAAATACAAATTGATACAAAATATTCATTTTAAAATAATTATTTGCAGTGCACTTTTGGCCATTCCAAAATATCAATTCACAACCACTCACTTCTAGAAAAAAGAATATCCAAATCGATCTAAAATTTTAATCAATTATCTAAACCCTCCTAAATATGTATCCCTTCTTTAAATTGCGTCAATAGACTTCTAATTGGAAAAAACATTACAAACAACTGTGGCACATGGGAAACGGATATAAAAATTATAACCAAATAATAGAAGTAAATGAATTTATGAATTTTAGCATTAGCTAAAGTTCTTTAGCATGAATGGCCATGTACAAATTGAGTGAGTGAACCATATAGTATGACAATGAGAACATCGAAATCCCTTCTGTTGCACAACTACAAAGTCCATTTTCAATCGACACGAAACAACCCAGAAGAGATTCAACATTTTCGTATGAGGAAGTGGTAATATTCATGAGCATCAAGCCCCGAGTGAGATGGGACAAATGTCCACCAAATTAGAAGCAAGACCAAAACAAATCACATTAAAACTTATACAAAATCTCAATTTCAAAATGCTGAGATAAGAGGAAGTGTTTATAATTTTCCTCCATTTCAGGAATTGTCATTGTAACTGAAGAATGTACAAGATCAAAATCAAAACTCCAGAAATCATTTCCTCTGCCACCAATCTGGGATTTTTAACCTCCGGCTTCTATGAACAGAAAGGCTGACCTCTGGAAGTTTGTGCTTGACCTGTCTCCACAGCATACTGACAGCATCTTCTCTTTTAGGAGGGTACTGGAATTCATAATGATGGGATATGTTTTTGAGTTGCTTCCACATTTCAGTCCATTTCTGTTTTGGAAATTTACGAAGTTGATCGACCATGTAGCCAGGCTGTAATGCCTCTTTGAAAGAGAAGAAAATCGAGAACTGGGAGTAGTCTATCTCATCCTCAAATGGGAGTTCAATTTGATCACTAACAACGACAGGAACACAGTGACTCACAATGGCATCAAAAAGCCGACAAGACGACGGTGTGTCTCCTGCTGGATCCAAACAGAACTTCGATGAACGCATCCCTTTAGTTGACTGTTGTATAGGAAGCAGTGGATAAAGGAACACAATAGTTAATGATTTTGCATGATAAAATAAAACACATACAACGGTAAAATTGATCTTAAAAATGGGTAACCACATTACTTTGTAAGTTATCTGAAATATCTTTTGCTTTTTCAAAGGAACCTTTGACTTACAAAGAAGAAGAAAAATAAATGTAAAATTGATCTTTTAAACAGTCAACCACAAATATTCCAACTAAAATTAAACGAAGACCAATTACACAACTATGCTGCATACCAATTTTATATTTTCTTCTGTAGCAACACTTCGCTCATAGTGAACATCATCATAGCCAGAGAGTATCTTTGCTAGTTTAACACGGACAATCCCTTCCTGCAAACATCACAGACCCCAGAAAATCAATATTCATGGAATTTAAAGGAAAAAGCTACACTAAAGTGGGATTGTTTTTAGAGTGAGCAAGGACAGGTGTATCAACCTTTGAATTTTAGTGTTTTATGATCACAGTGTGCTTTAAATTAAACCAAGGGTCTTGATATGGCCTTACTTGCCCACTTTAAAGACAAACTTATTTTAGAGGAACCTTGTCCCATTAAGAAACACATTATTCCTTCAACTAACTCTTAGTTAGACGTACATCCTTTCTGTAAGTCCTTCCACGGAAGAAAAGCAGCGTGGAACGAGACTCATACGGATCTTGAGACTCGTCTTCCGTAAAAGAGTCCACAACATGCACATATGGGGACACCACATCTTTGTTCAAATTAGACATGCGCTTAGGGTAGCGACCAAAATCCACAACAACCTGAATAGAATTATTCAACTGATCTCGTAGGAACCTAAAGGCATTGGGGTGTGTCACAGGAAATACATGGTCTCTACCTCCAGACCTCTGCCAGTATTTGGATTTCTTTAACAATTCCATTAAATCAACCTAACACAAGAAACAAGCACTGTTTAATATTAACAACAGAAGTTTGTAACACATTAGCTATGACGCACAGAAACAGGTACAACACCCAACATTTAAAAAAAAATTACATGCAGGCATGGCAAGAAGCTATCTAACTTACATAATATATATTACATATCAATCCCTAAAACAACTCAAAAGAGACAATAATCTTAACATATCATAGACAGTTGGAGCATTCCGCTTACAATTAAGACTAATGCCAGTTTGCAAGCCCAACAGCATCAGTTCAATAGCTGATACATAGGGCCTAGACAATCTTTTGGCATTACATCATCCCCAATTTAGACGCAATATATCAGAACTGACACCAAAGTTCATTATGCAGACACAACGGATTTCGCAAGATTGACTCTTGGAGGTATTTCTCGCCCCTCATCACGACCATTGCCCATAGGAGAATAATATAAATAAGTAATATAGTCAATTTTTCCAAATTTACACTCTCATTCTCCTCCTGCAAGTATAATTCTCAGAAACTGAAAATACTTCAATTGATATTCCTCCTTCCTAGACTAGTGTTCAACACTAACATTCATCAATTTCTTATGATTTTCAGCACTAATCTCGTTTGACAATATCCTGTACAGTGAATCTTCACGTGATCATACTAATCGCAATTGGTTGAAACGAAATTAACTCGCATCGCATTGCATTCGAGCGATTCACAAATCAACTACAAAGAGAAGAAACCTGGAGAAGCACCTGCAATTGGTGATCAATCTCCGTTTCAGGATCCTTCATGGTGTGGCCGTGCGTGTTGAAACTGAGCGAAGAGAAGAACGGCACGAAGAAGGCGTCGGCGAGTTCCGGATCCGAAACCCTAACCACTTCTCCGCCCTCGACGTCGTGGATGAGCGATCCCATCATCCAGTACTCCACGCTGTGCTGCTTCTTCAGCCCCCAATTCTCGGGCCACCCCGGCCATTCCTCCACGGTGACAGGCGTCTCCGACGCGTTGCGGCGGTCAATCATGCCGACGTTGAAGCGGCGAGGGAGATCGTACATGAAGACCCGAAGAGACGGATCTGGTGCACACGGAGCAGGTGCAGCCGCGGATAACTTAAAGTGAGGGAAGAAATCAGATCGAATGTCGAGGTTGCCTATGAAAATTGAGTACGAAAGAAGGAGGAGAAGCACGAAAACGATTGTAAGAACCACCTTTCCATACATTGTACTTTTCTCTTCTTCTTCTTCTTCTTTTCAAATATTTTCAGCTCTTAATGCTATCTTCTTCTGCTACTGCTGCTTCAATTACGGGTTCTGTTCTTCTTTTTTTCTGCTATCAGTTGCAGTGTTCATATTCAATGTCTTTCAGACAATTTTGGAGACCACAAAGATGCATTTCTTTCAGACTGAGCTAGCTTACGTCGTTTTCGTAATTTTGTTTAATATCATTGGGATGGAAATAAATAGTAATTACCCTTTTAGTTATAATTATTATAGCTTTCTTCTTATGGAAAGTGAAAAAATATTTTATATTGATTATTTATAAAAATTATTTTCTTGTGTAAAACTATAACTATAATCTTCAATTAAAAATTACAGTTCTTTGTCCATTTGGAATATGAGTGTTTATTAAATCACATGACCCAAAATGAGACCTGATTCAATCAGATCTTAAGTAAACTGAACTATACATTACACAGGACACCCAGTCCTATTCACTTTATCAAAATTGTTAACTAATAAAACATAACTATTATTTAATTTACTTTATTATTCCATTAATTAAATATGTATTTTTGAAATATTATAATTTTTAAATGTTAAATAGTATAATTTATTTAAAATAGTTTAAACAAATATTTTAAATTACAAACATTAATAAAAAAGTTTAAAATCTATAACCTAATTAACCTAATACATTCCACTTCCATAAAAAAAAATTAAAAAATTAATAAAAGTTGGATTGACTTAGGCTAATTAAAAAAATATAAACACCTTGTACTCCAATTCATTGAGTAAAACTTTTCCTAACCCAACTGTATGTTATACTTTTAACGTAATAAATAAGATATATCAAATATTAAAAATTTCGTACCTAATATCAAATAATATATGAATGAAATTGTCATTTATAAAATTTGATCTTTATTTTATTTTTCATAGACAAGATTAAGTATTATAAAATCAAAAAATTATTTAAATGAATAAATGATTAATTATAACTTTAATTGAGGGAGATATTGTCCAATATGCTTCTCAAAAAATAATATGTTATATAACCTCTAAGTATGTTAAAGTTAAAAAAAAAAAAATTGATAACATCTACATAAGGGTTATTAAAACATGTGTACTTTATTAATATTGTATTCACAAATTATGATAAATCTGACCTTTAATGAAAAAAATGCACTGTGACCTTTAATGAAAAAAAAAATGCACTGTGGTAGTTTTAAATATCGTATTAATTAGGGGTTGATAAAAAAATGTTATTAAATTATTATTTGAATTAAATAAAAATTAAATATGGTTCTAAGGATTAAATTTTAAAAAAAAATCTATATAGTGTCCATAGCTTAAATGGACACCTTTGATGCAAGTTTTTGTGAACATTCTGATTAAATTTCAGTCCAATTGAAACAACTTTTCTTAAATATTCTGCGAAAAAAAAAATATAACAGGGGAAGGAATTTGCAGTTTTTGAGACCAGATATTTGTTCGGAGTAGCTTCTATCTTTGCAGACAAATTAAACTTCATTCGAATAAGAATTTAGAAATTTTTACACCGAAGCTGTTTTAAATAATGGGGAAAAGATTTGTAATATTACTTTATTTTTCTTCTTTTTTTTTACCATACTACATTTTTTATTCAAGAATTCCAACGATCAACATAATTAACTAAAAAAAATTTCAAACTTAACTCACTAAACATAATTAATTAACTACTAACTAACAAATTAATTAATTAAATAACTAACTAATTACTGTTCCAACAAAATTATTTATCTTAAAATACTTAACTACAAATTAACTACAAAAATAATTAAAACAATTGATGTATTGGTTTTATGGTTTTATCTAATAAAGGCAAATCTATCCATTTTTACAAATGAAACATATTGAAATAACAAAGTTTTATTGGTTTGAGGTTTTTGATTTATTCTTTTCTTTTATTTGATCTTTTTCTTTTATAATTTTATTTTTACTTTTACTTTTTTTTCTCTCTCTTGAAACATCTACTTTCTTATATGAAGTTTACTCTTTTTTTTTTTGTATTTGAACACATTTTTGTATTTAAACCCTAAGTTATTTTCAAGATGAAAATATACCAGGTGTTATGTTCTACTTCTATTGTACTTATTTTTATTTTTTCTTTTGATTGATTCTTGTCTTCTTTTGATTTTCTTGGTTAATTTTAACTTTCAATGGAGACTACATCATTATAATTGACTTCTATAGCCAAACAAAGTAAGAATCCTATTATTTAGAGTTTGAATCCAGCCAATCCGTATTATTTACATTTAGATAAGGCACAACTACAAGATTTATCACAAACACATAAATCAGGTAACATTTCTTTCTCTATTCCTAATTGCAGGTAACATTTCTTTCTCTATTCCTAATTGAGTGCATTCTGAAAGTAAATTTGAAATTAAAAAATAATCCCTTTTTGAAAATCTTTCATAATCTTCCCAAATATTTTTAGCTATATCTATGTATACGACATTTTTTTTGCAATATGAAGTGTTAAGGTTCTTATTATCCAATAGAGAATTATAATTTAATATCTCTCCCAATAATTAAATAAAGGATATGTATTACCATCCACTAATTTCCACTTATTCTTTGATATGAATGCTCTTTTCATGTTTCTACTCCAGGTATGGTAATTAGTCTCATTGAGTATAAACAATAATCAATCTTGTGTTTATGAAGAGGCTTTATGAAATCTATAATACTATTAAGACACAAATTCTTTTAATGTGTGAGCAATTAATCACTTATACACAGATAGATGTGCAGTGAGGATTTTGACACTGAAAATGTGTGAGTTGTTTCTTGCTAAACCAAGGCACAATTGTGGTGAATAGAATGATGGAAAATATACAATCATATTACCTACGTGGGTCAGGGAGGGAGATCTGACTTGAGATGCCAAAACTTGACCTGAGGTGTCCTCGTATTAAAGTATGGGTAACATCTGAAATTTTATGAGTACACAATTACTATTAATAGACACAGTTATATAAAATGAACTTATTTTTGTGAGTTAACAGAGTAATCCTTATTATGGGTATTATATGAGAAGAGAATAACTTAATTTATGAAATTGGTTCTCATGAAGACATGACTTGAGATGCCAAAACTTAACCTAAGGTGTCCCCTTAAAGTAGGGGTAACCTCCGGGGTTTTATGAGTACACAATCACTATTAATAGACACTGTTATACAAAATAAACTTATTTTTGTGAGTTAATAATGAGTAATCCTTGTTATGAGTATTATATGAGAAGAGAAGAGCTTAATTTCTGAAATTGATCCTCATGAAGACATCTGACTTAAGATGCCAAAACTTGACCTAAGGTGTCCCCGTATTAAAGTAAGGGTAACTTCTGGAGTTTTATGAGTACACAATCACTATTAATAGACACACTAGTACACAATCACTGTTAATAGACACATTTGTATAAAATGAACTTATTTTTGTGAGTTAACATTGAGTAATCCTTATTATGAGTATTATATGAAAAGAGAGTAGGTTAATTTCTAAGATTGATCCTCATGAAGACATCTGACTTGAGATGTCAAAACTTCACCTAAAGTATCTCCGTATTAAAGTAGAGATAACCTTTGAGAATTTATGAACACACAATCACTAATAATAGACACATTTGTATAAAATGAACTTATTTATTTTCATTAAATCAAATGATATACTTATGCTCTTATTGACTTATTTTCTTTATCATTATATGTAAATTAACTTTTATTTCAAATCTTTCAACCATTTAATTAATAATTATTAAAAAAAAATACCCAACAGTTATATTTCATATTTTTTTATTACAGATTTTAACAAACTTAAAATACAAAATTTAATTATGATTCAAATATTATAACTTTTTTCATCCGATTTTAATTTTAATATTACATTTAAAAATTATTTTAATTTATTCTATCCAATTATTATTTGTTATAAAAATACAAAAATAAAATAATTTATCATTTAGTTTCTTATAAAATAATTAAAATATCTATAAATATTTTTTCTGTGTATGTTTATTATCACAACTTTTTTACAAAAAATAGTTTTTGTAATTTTTTTATTTACTTTCATATATTTCAAATTAAATAAATAATATAAATTATAAAATCTTACTTTATTTTATTTTAAAATAATAATAGAAAATTATAAAACTTAAATTTTTTTTCAGAATTTGATTTCCGAAAACCCAAATTCTGATTGGTTTTCAAATTCAAATTTATAAATTTTTAATTTGAAACTCGAGTATCCGAGAGCTGATTTCTGACTGTGTAAAGAAAATGATGTTAGTTGGTGAAATAAAATTTGATTATTTAATTTTGAAAACAATGTCCCAGTCAAATTTTCAATTTTCGTTACCATTTGCGAATTGGTTAGTCCTATATATATATATATTTTTTTTTTTTACTAATTATTTATTTTTATGGCATGGCTCGAAAGGAATGGACCGTGGGCCTAAATACATGTTGGACCTCATCCTCTAACCTTACATCATACGGCGACGAGACTAGGGTTTTAAACCCTACTATATAAACTCCGTGATACCACATTCTGGTTTGCCGTGAGCCAATTCTTTGTTTGAATTGTGAAGGTGCCGAGTTAAGCAGCAATGGTATGAACTATTCTCTTCTTCTACTCACTTCACCTGTTTCGTCGAATTCGCTTTGTTTCAGATCTGTGATCTCTTTTCATTACCAATTCACAATGTAACTAATAATACTATCCCTTGATTGTTTTTATTCACAGGTGAAGTACTCAAGGGAGCCAAACAATCCCACTAAGTGTAAGTCCCATTAGGGTAAAATTGCTGTTTATTTCGTTAGCTTCTGAAACGATGGCGTTTAAGGTCTCAATCTGAGCATTTTTTTTATCGTTTTTCATTTGCAGCTTGCAAGGCTAGAGGCGCCGACCTTAGGGTTCATTTCAAGGTACCGGATCCTGTTACTTTTGTTACCATTCTCTGTTATTTTTGTGGAATTAGGGAATCATTTTTTTTTCTTTTGCAGTCAAATGTTGTAATATTTGAACCTTTTCTTTGCACAGTAGTTGCTTTCCATACACTGTTATGTTTTAGATTAATGAAAACATTTAAGTATGGTAATAAATCCTGATGAAAAAAGCAGGGACCTGTTTGACCTTTGTGATCATGTCCTTCGTTAACTTCAGGGACAGCGTCCCCATTGTTGTTGGGTGAACCTTTGTCTTGTTCGTGATTCAAGGTTCAGTAAATGATGGAAAATATTGCACTTTTAATGCATAACATGCTTGAAATTAACCTGTTGAAAAAAGCAGGGGCATGTTGCCTCTGTGAGCATGCCTCTCGTAACCTTCAGGGACATCATAATCATTGTTATTGGGTGAACCTCTGCTCTCTGTTTTTGGCTGAAGGTTCAGTAAATGATGGTACACAATTATTTTTAAAAATGTTGAATTAGGCTCAAGCTGGAAGCAGGAGCTTGTTGGCTGTGTCAGTAGGCCTATTATAACCTTTACTATTTTAATAAGCATTGGGTGAACCTCTGTTCCCTGTTTTTGACTGAAGTTTCCACAAATGATGGGACCCTGTGACAATCCCTGATGATATCTCTTCTAATAAATAATCAACCTGATGAAAAAAGCAGGGGCATTTTGCCTGTGTGAGCAGGCCTCTCGTAACCTTCAGGAATATAATAACATTGTTGTTGGGTGAACCTCCGTTCTCTTTTGTGACTGAAGGTTCAGTAAATGATGGAACACAGTGCTCTTGTTGCCCCATGAATTTGATTTATGATTAGTTTGTTTTGATTTCGTGTTTATTTATCTAGATGTAAACATGTCTTTACTAAATTGTTTCCATTCTAAAACAGTTTTCTGTAGTTTTATGGGTAATGCTCATTGGACATCTTCATCTGTGACATAGTCGTGGTTGATCTCATTATTTACGATATTGTAAAATTTATTTTTTGTTTTTCAATGTTAACTTATTTTCTTGAATATATAGAGAGAACATAGCTATATAAAGTGAGGAGTAGCGTAAAACCCTGATGAAAAAAGCAGGGGTCTGTTTTCTTTGTAGGCAGTCCTCTCGTAACCGTCAGGGATATAGTAACCATTGTTGTTGGGTGAACCTCTGTTATCTGTTAGTGACTTAAGGTTCAGTAAATGATGGAACATGATTTTTCATTAATTGTTACCAATTTAGTTTTGTTGCCACTCTACATTTTGGTAGAGGATGTTGCAATAGGCATCTGATATTGTGGCTGTATTAAAATTATGTCTCTTTTTAACAGATCAAAAGACATTGTCTTTTTTATCATATTATTCTACTAGACTAAGACTTTTCCTTTTAATAACCATTGTTATTTGTTAACTTCTGTTACCTGTTCGTAACTCTGCCTTTTTAATTGTACTTACAGAACACTAGAGAAACTGCCTTTGCAATCAGGAAGTTGCCTTTGGTTAAGGCTAAAAGGTACTTGGAAGATGTTCTTGCCCACAAACAGGCCATTCCATTCAGACGTTTTTGCCGTGGTGTTGGAAGGACGGCCCAAGCAAAGAATAGACACTCTAATGGCCAAGGAAGGTGGCCTGTCAAATCAGCAAAATTCATCCTTGATTTGCTTAAAAATGCCGAGAGCAATGCTGAAGTATGCATATATACACCCTATTTTTTCTTTTTCATGAGCATTTTTTGCGACTGTTTCCGAAATCTTTTTACCAAACATTGATTCTTTTCAGGTGAAAGGTTTGGATGTTGATGCACTTTACATTTCCCATATTCAAGTTAATCAAGCGCAGAAGCAAAGACGGCGAACATACCGAGCCCATGGAAGAATCAATCGTACGTTCAAATATTGAACATTTTGTTTTAATGGGTTGATATGTTTTACACGGTTTTACTTATGGAGACTGTTTTGGCAGCTTATATGTCATCCCCGTGCCACATAGAGTTGATATTGTCGGAAAAGGAAGAACCTGTTAGGAAGGAGGTATTAGATTCATCTGTTTGCTGTTTTGTTTTCCATTTCTTCGATGATTGGTTATCTAACTATTGTTCTTTTGTTTGTCCGTAGCCCGAGACAAAGTTGGCAACAAGCAAGAAATCCCAAGCACTTCGAAGTGGTGCCTCTTCTTAGGTTTAGTTGGTTTTATTTTTCTGCTGTTGCTTGTTGAAGTTTCATACTTTTGTTTCAAATTAATTTGGTTTAATTGGAAAAAACTTCATTTTAGACTGGTTTTTCACTCGAATGGATACCTTAATAGTGGTTTCTAAAGAAATACTAAATATTGAAAAACATTCTGGTATTTTTTGTTTCGTTACCATAATACTTGCGACTAATGAAACAATGAGTGTTCAAAGCTTCTAAAATGATCTAATTATTGTGATCTTAGACATTGGGAACCATTCACGTTCAGGAGATGCTTCGTTCAAATGTTTTTGAAGTACAAATTGAACCCTTTTTTATTTGTCTTCTCTGCACTGAAGACGCCTCAGTTAATTCTTTACAATCGATTTCTTACCAATTTTATGATCTCATTCGATTTTAATACTAAGCAAGATTTATATACGGTTCAAAGCTTGCGATATTTAAATGTTAATTCAGACTTAATGTTTCAAAATTGCACATAATATAAGATTCCCGTTTGTAGTTTATCATATATAAAATGTTTATAATTTAATTGTTATGGACGTCCGTGTGAAATGAGATTCTGTACGTTTGATGGGTTTACCTCATGACCGTTTGTTTGTACTTTGTTTAACATGTTTTATAGTAAAATTAAACAATTTTTGTTTATCTTCAATGCTCTTATTTTAAAATGGAGTAGTTTTCTGTCTTTCTTAAAGAATTATATTAGTTTATTTAATTAAATGTTTTTTAAGTATGGTTTAATTGGGAACAATTCTTTTAGGTGTAATTAACTCTTATCCATGAACGAGTATATCTGAAGTTTTTTTTTTTAATTGTTTTCTCCAAAAACGTATTGTTCTTGTGTCAAATGGTTTAAAATGTTTTGCTAGTTCAAATGATTAACAATTTAAGTCCTAAACTTTGCCATTGTATTATGTCTGTGAATGAGAAATTAGTGATTTGTATGTTACGTATGAAAGAACAGAACTTCAGTACCTTGTCGTTTTAATGAAATAAGTAAAGCATATTTTGCTTTTATTTTTTAAATTTCAGTATAGTATCAGTGTCAACTCTTTTATGTGGCACTTTAGCAAAGTGTTAATTATTTGAAAAAAGTGTTTACTTTTGAAACTTAACAAATAAAAATGAAGACAATACGTGAACGCACTAGGAAATAATTGCCAACATTTTTCCACTTACAAACTAGGAATGATAGTCGTTCGTTAATTGAAAATTATATTATAGAACAGATGAACATATTTTACAATTTTCAGTATAATAAAAACGTGATGTAATATTTTTAGACAGCATTAAAATATCATTTTTTTGTAAAAAGGTAGCGTACGTTTGTAACAGTATTATAATTGAATTTTTTTAAAAATTGAGTAATGATATCTTTGTTTCTAATTTATTTTGAATAGAAAGTTAGGACACATGTATGAATGATCAGTAAATTTGATTGTATGGGTAAGGTATATTATTTTCATGTATAATCTACGTTAAATGCTTCGTAATGAATATGAAAATATTCCTGCTGATTTTTTATTTTTTCTTAATTCATGTTAAGTTTTGATATCTTAATTAGGTCTAGATTTCAAAAATCAACAAAGTTCATTAGTCATATACCATAATATGAAACATATTGTTGAAAAAAAAATACAAAATCATGACATCCGTGTTGATTTAGTTCATCATTTTTTTTTTACATTGTTTTTATCTAAAATAATTTTCTTAAATATAAAACTATTATTATATTTCATTATTTTCTTAAACACCCCTTTGTTTAGAACTCGTAACCTTTGAGTACTTTTTCTGTTGGACTATATTTCCTTTGCCCGAGATCGGAAGATGAAGATGACCAAAATACATAATCCTTCAAAGATAATGCCTATTTCCAAAGAAGCAAAGTCGTCGTGACGTGGATACTATTGTTTATGTAATTAAACTCAAAGAGTTGTTTTCAATATAGAAAGTAAGATTTGTCTTCTTGATAAAATATTTACTACAACATAGTCTTGTGTCGCTTTTGTTATTTTACATAAGATAAATGTTATGGATTCTACCTATTTAGTATGCATTATGTTAAACTTGATTTGTACATTAAATGTTTAAGCGATTCATAATTATTGTGAATTATAAATACTTAAAAAAATAATGTTAAGTTTGTAAAGATATTACAATATACATACAACTCATTGTCATAACTAGAACAACTATTGTGATTTAACTTTTATTTTTTACTTATATTATAGGAGTGTTTCTCTTTATTTAATAGTGTCCCTATCTCCATATTTTAAATATCACACTTTATGTCAAAATATTTCTAAAAGTTTGGTAAAACAAGAATAAGTTGTATTGATCAAAATGTTCTTTAATGTTTGAAAAATAGTTTGTCTGATTTCACTATACCAAAATTGAACATTTTTTCACTATTTCATTCAAAGTTCAGATTATTGTGCTAAAATATGTAACAAAAAAATTTTAAAATTGGCTTACTCCTCAAAACATCTTACCTCACTAGTATTAATTTGGGTTAACTAATTTTTAATAGCCTTAATCTTTTCATCATTCACTTAAAGACTCTTTTTCCATCATTCACTTGAACTCTTTTTTATCTCACAACACACATAAAGAAAGTATATATAAAAGTTGCAAATTACAAGGAGGTTAAATTGTATTTTAAAAGTTGCAAAACACAAGGAGGTTAAATTGTATTTTAAAAGGTTTTTGAAAGATTTTTTTGCAATAAAGAAAAATTATCATATATAATTTTTGTGAGAGTTAAAGGGATCAAACTTTGAGTTTGAATATAATTAGACAATAAGGATTAAGCATGTATTTAGACAATTATCAATACATGAAGCAAAAAAACAAAATAAATAATTATGTTAAATCTCATCATCACTTCATTTAGTGCAATTAGAAGACACTAAAAATTTGAGTATAAAGTTCATCATTGTCTTCGATTTGTCTCTAAATGTGCTTGCCTTTCAATATGTATAAGAAAAAAGAAGTTGTTTGAGTTGATGAAGATGAACCCTTATGGATTGTTGAAGATTCTCCATTATACCTTCATGACTAAGGTTGATGAATCTTATGAAAAAAGATCCCAAGAAGTGGTCATCACATGCCTTGCATTTGTGAACTAGGTTTAAGAAATCTTTTGCTCACACAAATGATCTTTTACTTGAAGAGAAGTTGAACCCTCGAACAATGCTTCTGAGGCTCACTTGCATGGACATATAATGTTTCCTCCCTCTTAGGAAAGGTTAAGATAGTCTATAAGATCTACTTTTTTTCTCTTTTCGAATCGATTATGCATTTTTTGTAGTCTTGCCAATTTGCATTACAATTTTCTATTGCGAATCTTAGTTCTAAGCTTTTATTCTGCAAATTCAGAGTGATCTTCTAAAGGTCACATTGGATACTACTAGTGCTCCTCTTGAACCAACTTTTCAAGCACGTGACAGAGCATTCTTGAGATTGCTAAATGGAAAGCAATGACTATATTTTTGTTTGATCTTGGACCATAGCCTTTTTTGTCGAAATCTTCGTATGCACCAATGGTTTTATCCCTTGATGATGAAGGGATAAAAGAGGTTGACTAAATCTATTGATTTGGTCTATCCAACCCTTTGTTGTTGCTTCTTAAAATGAGGGAGAATATGAATACATGTTGTTATATGTTGATTTAGGAAGACTATGTTTTGAAGAAAAGATAAAGGGAGAGTGAAAGTTAATAGGGGGCTTTCATGAAAGAAAGATGCACAAGCTCAAGGGAGCACTTTAAGCTGCTAAGTTGTAGATTTTTATGCTTTTTTTGTCTTACTCTAAAATGTAACCTTCTATGTTATAAAGTTTGATTTTATGATTGTTGTTTGTTTTTATCTTTTTAAACACAATGTAAGATAAGACCGATTAAGGATTATATCTATTGATGTAGTCTAAATATCTTATTTCTGTACCTATAAAATCTTTGTAGCGAACACTCTTGTGTTCATTTAATAAACTAGAATGCAGTAAGATGTTAATCCTCTTTAGTGAGCAAACCCCTATGATATTCTTTTTTATCACTTCTTGATACAAATCTTGTTTGTTTAGTTAGGAGTGTTGTCTCCAAACAATACTTATTATTTTATTCAGGAGTGACTATACTTAAAAAAGTACTTAATTCATTATATAAGAGTGATTGAATTAAAAAATAAATAAAATACTCGACTTGTTTGGCCAAGAGTGGCCTAATTCCGAAAAAACTTGGGTTTTTAGGTAAAAGTATCTTTATTGCAAATAATACTCGATTTGTAACTTGTAACAATAGTATCCACAGTGAAACTTAATAAGTTGATTGAGAAACGAACATAGTTTGGATTATCAGACCCAATATAAAAATCACAACGTAGATCTTTCTTTCCTTTACCTCTATTCATTACATATTATAATATTGCACTAATGAAAAAAAAAAAGGAGAGCTTTACGAACCAAACTTTATAAAAGATTTTTTTACAAACCATTTGCCAAGCAATCGTGTGACTGAGTCATTAGATGATACATTGCGAAAATTTCAAAAAGTATTAAAACACAATTCAACACTCCTTTCTTATGTTTTGACACTCAAAGAGTAGTTTGTATATTAACTAAACAATAATAGTAGTGTATGTATGTGTATATTTATTTAGGTATGAATTAATAAAATTAGATTAAATAGGATGTTACTATATTTATGATTTTATTTTGGGGTCTTTTAACTTATAATAGAAAAGTAAACAAGAAAGTTTGAAAAATAATTAATAATACACACACATATATGTATGTATGTATATACTATTCACTATTTTGAAAATATATATGTTAGAGTAAAGTTCATCAGATTTTACATTTAGTTTTGATTATGTACTCAACAACAAAGTATAGAACATGATTAAGTATTAGTTATTGACAAAAACACAACATTTTGCTTATACAACTTCGTTTGATAGGCTTCTTGCTTGGATAGATGATAAGTACACATAGTTTGCAGTATTTCATGGTACACATTGAATACTTATAAATGGTTATTCTATGTTTGCTGAGAATATTCATCTCTTTGTTTCTTACAAGAGAATCTTAAAATGAAATGCCTACATTAAAGATCTCCTGAAAAATGGGCCAAAAGTTGTTCCACATAAACATTTTTTTCTCTTGAAAGGAAGAATACCAGTCTTGTGAAGGCAATCATCCTTGTTAGGTCTTATGCTTTACTCATGTTTGGAAAAAGGTATCCAACCTAGGCTTGATATGTCTTGTTGTGTATCAAAAAGTTGCATAAAAAATGTGTATGCATTCAGTGTTGGATAAAAAACATTTAACGCATCTATAAGCTTGAACATGGACAAACGATATATGAAGGAGAAGAACTTTGAAAGGCCTCACAATGACTCTAAAATGATTTGCAATGACTATTTTCTTCTCCACATTTATATATAGAATATCTCTTTGAAAAAGAAAGGTTGACAACAATCACAATGACAAGAACAATAACAAACCTCTTGTAATTTTTAACAATCCTTAAGCCTTAATTTGTGAGCAAGAATATTGTTGTGTTTGTCAACAACTTAAAAGAGTATTCTCATTCCAATATCCATCTTAGGTTGTTAACTCTCTTTTAGTGAGTGAAACCTGTGATCTTTTAGGTCACACCCTTTGTGTAAACAAAGTGTTTACCCATAAGTAGTGGAGTCCAAAGAATACTCAAGACTTAACTAAGAGTGATTACATGTCCAAAGAATATTTAATATTTAGCTAGGAGTGATTGAAATCCAAATTATATATTATGTTTAGTTAGAAGTGACTATGTCTAAAAAAATACTCATATTATATATTACAGTGTTAGCATGCTAATGGAACTTAATCATGTTGACTAAAAACAAAACATAATGAGTTTTCTGACGAACTAGAATAAAATCACTTAGCATAAATATTTTTCTACCCTTATCTCTTTGAATTACATATTATTAATTTACAACTAACCAAAATTCTAAAATGAACTTTGAAAAGTGTTTTTAATAATATGTTTATTAACTTGAAGTTTCATATGACCATCTTCATCAAACATTACTCTTAAGAAAAATTGTTTAACAATATGTTTCTCAATTTAAAACTTAGATTGATCATATGATAATTTGTTAAAATTCTCAGAAGTTTTGAATACACAATTCAAACATTTCTTTTTTATATTAAACCTATTTTCACAATATATTTAGAAAAAGATACTTTCATATTAAAAATTAATTAAATACAAATTTTTAAATTTATATTTATTTTTTATGAGAAAATTTTTGTTTGAACAATAAAATCACTATATATCACAAATATTTCTTTTCAAATATTTAAAATAACTATATGCTTTAATGGAAAACTTATTATTGAAATATTAATTTTATTGATTTGTAAAAAACTACCTACTTATAGTAGGTACTGTGACAACACAATTACCTTGTATAAATAAAATATTATAGAAGTTAATAAAATACAACTTTTTTATATACACCTTTTTTATAATTTTCTATAAATTCAATAGATTTTTACTTTGTTAATTATTACAATAGTTAATTTTTTAATTATATATTTTGTTTATTATCGTAATAAATGAATAATGTGTGTTTTTCCTAGTAATAATTTGATTTTAATTAATTCATACGACCAGGACTCCTATTTAAACAGTATTGGTAGCCAAGAAAACTCCCGAAACAAATTTGTAAGAAGAAAAAAATTTAGAACTAATTATTACAAAGTTTTGGTAATCTACAAATTTGTAAATAGGTTTATGAATTTATAAATTATTGTTGATTGGATTTTTAGTTAAGGTTTCATTTACATTTTGTTGCGATTTTATTAAATAAGGAGATATTTTTTAATAATTTAAAATGCCATTATACAATTAAACTAAAATAATATGTTAAAAATATGCTGCAGAAGAAATTATGTAAAAAATATTAATTTGAATGTTTATATTATCAGAAATTTAATGGATTTGAATCATTGACTTAAGTTAAACTGATTTATAAATTGAGAAGAAAATAAAAAATAAGATGAAGTAAGTTTAAAAGTCTTTTCAATTTTTCAGATAATTTAAACTAATTGAATTCTGTTAGACTTTTTGTTTTATAGATTTAAAATTTTTATTGTTCCTTCAAAATTAAATTCATTATTTTTTATTACACTAAAATGAAATATTTCATATAATAATTACTTAAATTAAATTTAGATTTACAATTTAAAGAGTAAAGAAAGGGCTTGAAAATTTGTTTAAATTCGGACATTAGAACTGGACGAGGTGGGATTCAGTGTCTGACTGCGTGCATTCAACATCATCTCCTTCTTACTTTTCTGTCTTCAGGTATCACTATTTCTTCACCTTTTTTCTTATTTTTCTTTTTCTTTCCCTTTCTTAACATTCAGTTCACTAAGCAGAAGACACTATTTCGGGTTTTATTTCGCTAAACATCGCTATAATTCTCCTTTTTATCCACATTTCATCGCAATTTCCACATTCCCCAAATTTTAAATCGTAGACCTAGCCAGGAATTTTTTATTGCACCATACAGGTTACGGTTATCCCAGATCTGATCCAGTAATTTGTGTTATTAGGTAATTCCTTAGAACAATTGAAATTTTCATTGTAGTTTTCTAATTCGTGGCCAGGATTTTAGTTGTGGTTTTTCATGTTGTATTTTCGCAATTCTTGATGTTCCAGGAAATTGTAGTCAAATTTGGTCATTTAAAACCTTGAGTTTGGGATTCTATTTTGTGATCTTGATTAACGCTTAGGGTTGCTGATACTGCGTTTTTTTTTCGTAGTTGTTGTTGATTAGATGGATTGGCAAGGGCAAAAGCTAGCGGAGCAACTAATGCAGATAATGCTGGTTGCATTTGCCGTGATTGCATTTGCAAGTGGATATGTTATGGCTTCTTTCCAAACGATGATTCTCATATACGCTGGGGGTGTGGTTCTCACCACATTGCTCACTGTCCCCAATTGGCCGTTTTTCAATCGCCATCCCCTTATTTGGTTGGATCCAGGCGAGGCGGAAAAGCACCCTAAGCCACAACCTTCTGCCAGTGTAACTCAAAAGAAGAAACCTGTTAAGAAATAGGGTTTTTATTTTTAACTTTTGTGGGATAATATATCTTTGGAGTACTCGATGCTTTGACACTAATTTGCAGTTCTTGTTGTTTTCCCACCCCTTTCCCCTTTAGTGGATAGTACAGTTTACAACCATATATTTACTTTCTTTTAGACAATGCTTATTGTTGTGTTGGTTTTACAACCATATATTTTTTTTACCTTTTCGTAGATTTTAGACTTTGATTCCTTGATGGGGTTGGGGAACTTTTGGATTCTGATTTCTGATCCTTGATGGTTTATGGTTTTAGTTTTAGTGTACGATTTTAATCATTCTCATGAGGTATACCTGAAGGACAAATCTTAGATGCAGATGTGTACATACTTTTGGTACCGTTTTTCAATTAGAATTAGAATTTTGTTTTCATAATCTGCATAATTAAGGTTTCCATCAAAGGTGAACATAGGTTATCGTTGTGAATCCCTGCTTAGATTAGAGAACAGCATAAAAGCACTTATGAAATTGCATCTAAGTATTTTCCTTACCCAAATGATGTCATCAGCTATTCAAGGTATAACCTCCTGTCTAGAGTCATGAATTGATTTGTTACTTGTTAGAATTTTGATGGTTGATAGACATTGTTGATTTATGGATTCCGCTTATGATCTTCAGCTTTAACGGAATTTGCACATTTTCAGTTTGCAATTTTCTTCCATATTGACATCCAATACTTGCACAAAATAAATTGGTAAATTTGAGAAAGCAGGGGAGCAAAATGTCATTGAGTCTTGGTTTTATTACTGTTTTTCTAATTCCACTATGAGGATTAATCTCTTTAATCGTGTCTGATTTTTCTTTTTCCTTTGGTGCTACTTTCCTTGAGTTGCAGTATGGTCTGTCATTGTTTATGGATTTTAAAGAAGTTGGTTTTATATCACAGGCCAAATGGTTTTTGTAGTTTAGGTTATATGTAAGTTGCAAACTAGGAAGCTTTATTTATTTTCTTGTCTTGGTTGGTAATGTGCTATTGTTTTTTCTGTCACTTCTATAATTTGGTTACGATTTCTATCAGTTGAGTTTCTAGTCAATAATTGTGAATATACTTTTGAAGAGTGCACCTCTTTATTTTTGAGAAGTCTAAGTCCTTGTTGTGATCTTAAATAATCTATCCTGTGTATTTCCATTAGTTTATACAAAATGAGTCAGTGTGACAACGATGGTTCAGTTAGGTTACATAAACGTTATTTATAAAGATATTAATTTTCTCGCTCTTGTAGCTCACTGTGGGCCATAAAACCTTAGCCTGAGCCTCATTGGGGTGTACCTATTGGGCATTTCTTCATTCACCTCCATATATTTGATCCTCTATCCTATAACTATGAAAGTTTTCATTTTGACTTTTTGAGATCTGATAATCTGAAAGTCACTTTTATTTCTGGAAATTATTCGGATTATACAATCTAAAAATTAAATGATTTGCAAATTCTCTAATCTGGAAATTTTTTAAGAAAAACATAATATGTACATTGTCTAATTCAAAAGTCATTTTTAAAGAAAACAATGACTTTTATATGATTCAAAAGTTAAGAATGATTTTCATACTATATAATTTGAAATTTCTTTCATTTTGAATTGTTCTGGAAGATATTTTTGACATGAAAAGACAAAATGGAATTGGTATAGGGCAGGATGAAAATATATGGAGGTGGAAGTAGAAATGCCTGCTGGTTAAGTCCATAAACTGAGCCGTTAAAAGTATTTAGCCTTGAATACGCTGTTAATTTTATAAAATAATTGAAGTTGGTTTTAACATTAAACTTTTTTAGTGATTTGACATTATGCTTTTTGTGATCCACACGATCACTTTGTAACCAATATAACATGTATCTAAGCAAGTTATGTTAAAGCTTGACTACATAAGTTTCTTTAAGATTAAATGTAAATTTAACCATTTTTAAAGGCTAAACACATTTATCTGTTTTTTATCGGTAGTACTTAGTATTTATAAGTATTTTTCTATACTTGAAAACAAAAAGTTATACTCATTTTTTTTTTCTCTTAAACTTTTATCAATTTTAAAATAAGAAAACATCGTAACAAATAATTTGATGGTGTTTTAGACTATAAGTTTAGCTGCGGCCTTGCCCACTGGATTGATTTTTACAGTTCTAGTGGTAACCATATACTTTTTTTGTGTCAGCTTAATTGGTTGAAATCTTAAATACTATGTTTTACGCATAAGCTTAAATTTTCCTTTACTATTCTAACATTGAGTTAGACTACTTTTTAGTTGTTGAATCTTGAAGTTAGTATTACTACTAAAATATCATTTTAACTTTTATTAGTTTGTAAAAATAGTGAAAATAAATAAATATATTTTAATGGGGTTATTCATGTAATTAAATTCTGCAGCGAAATAAAAAGTCATAGCAAAATGAAGAAATTCATTCTTATATATGTTTCATCAAGAACTAATTTATAAATACATTCTTTTTCTTTCATTAGCTAGTCTTTTTTAGTGTTTCCTTTACACATTTTCAGTTTTCATTAGACAATCTCTTATACGGGTTTTTATTCATGAACTTTTTAATGTGATACCATCAACCTTGGAGAAGCACTATCATTGTTGGAGACTTACTGCTATGCTTGTACACTCTAAACCACCCATGTTGTTAACTAAGATGCATAGACATCGGATACGGCACGTATTTGATACGACGATTTCTCTTATCTTGAAAAATATAAGATATGATATACATTTAAAGTATGCATGTATCTAGTTACACATAATTCACGTTTGACATCATATCTAAATGTTGTCCAAATTCAACATATTAAGTACATAAAATTCAAATGTCCATATGAACTAGAAATACAAATTATAGTTTTAAACATTATTAAATAAATAATAAAAATGATAGATAATTATTCGTTTTCTATTGTAATTAGGAATAATATCAATTTCATTCCTTTTTTTTGAATATCATTGATAGATAATTTGAGAATCTGATCAAGCTAGCTGAGGAGTCTGAGTTCATTTTTGACTAGTCATAATTTCAATCAGAATAAATTCTTATTTACTTAGAGGATTCTTCATTTCTTATTTTTCCTTATGTTTTTATCATCAATCTTAGTGAAAATAGTTGAGAAAAATGTTCCTCTCAACTCAATTAAGATTATACTTATATTTGGTATTATTTGAATAACTTGTTTTAGATCCTTAGAGTTTGGATTGGTGTCATTATCTGATTGGAGAAATTGATTTGGAGATCGTCGTCTTAGGTCAGAGAAGTTAGTTTTAAGTTTTTCAATAGTAACTTCTGTTAAAATCTTTGACTATGATGGGTTTTGGTTATAAGTTTTAATTTCTATTATAGTCTTATGATAAAATTATTGGTTGATTATGTATCTAGTATAAAATGTGATATTGATAGCTTGATAGACAATAACTGTTTCTGAATATTGTGAATTATTGGATTGATATGCTTTTGTATGATAGAATTGAAATGATATGTTTGATGTCTGAATTATAGATTCATATGTAATCATTTTGGTTGGAATGAAACCAGTATGCTGGGGGTTGACGGGAAATCAAGGTACCATGGTTACATATGCATCTATATACTTCAGTACGATTGAATTGATATGTTATGTGTGATGATTGAGTTATAGGCTCGTATGTAATCATTTTGGTTGAAATAAAATCAGTGTACTGGAGATTGAAAGGAAATCAAGGTATCATGGTTACATATGCACATATAAGCTTCCGAATGGTTGAAGTGATATGATTATGGATATGACTGAATGATGAGTCCATATGGAATCATTTTGGTTGAAATGAAAACCATGTAGTGTGGATTGAAAGAAAGAAAATCAAGGTACGATGATTGCAAATGAATCATGGTGAAGTCAATAGGCTTGGAATAAAGTATAAAAAATTGTGATTGGAGATAGACCTATTTGTATTTGACTTGAGAGTTGATATTTAAATTCTTAAATATATTCACTTCATTTCCTTTTACTTTTTCAAGTTGAAAATATTATTTAACTAACTTACTATTGTTTGTCTTGTTGTACACAAGCAAATGCATGTTTTGAAGTACCTTAAAAAGTATATACCCTTAATTTGGTCCTTCTTTTGCCTTATATACACTTGTATACAACTATATAACATTAAGTTAGTCTTTCTTTTGTCATTTATATAGTTGTACATATGTAGTACTTTAAACCTTGAATGCATGTTAATACTTAGTAATATATAAAAAAAAGTTAGTTTTTTTGAGAGATTATTTTTTGATACTTTCGCTTAAAAGGCTTAACCGGAGAAATCTTGCTCAAGCAAATTATGCAGAAAAATTTACTCTATAAATCTTGCTTGAATAAGCTTTTTGAAAAAAGAGAACAAATACTCTGAGATCAATTTTTGCTCAAGTGGAGTCCATTCCACTCAAGTTAAAAATGTTTGTTCAATATTTGTTTTTGTCCTTTTCTTTACTCTTTTATTTTTTTGCCTATTAATTGTTTTGCAGTTTAAAATTATATTTGGTTTATCCATAATATTTTCTATTAAGATTGAATGAGAAATACTATAAAATTTTTGAAGGGTTGGTTAAAATATACTATTTGTTCTGCATAAAAGATTAAATTTTTCCTTAATATTTAAAAATGGAGATAGACTACTTTTTAGTTATTTTTGGTTGACTCTTGAAGTTACTATTACTACTAAAATAATATTTTAACTTTTATTAGTTTCTAAAAATCGTGAAAATAAAAATATATCATTTAACTAAAGTATAGATAATGTATTTGAATGCGGTTATTCATGTAATTAAATTCTGCAGCGAAATAAGAAGTCACAGCAAAATGAATAAATTCATTCTTATATATGTTTCATCAAGAACCAATTTATAAATACATCATTTTTCTTTCATTAGCTTGTCTATTTTAGTATTTTCTTTTAATTAGAAAATCTCTTGTACGTCAATTACTTCAACAACTTATATCGATTACTAGAGGAATTGATGTGGTAGGTGTTTCATTTTGTACATTAGTTCTCATTGTAAGTGACATAAAAAGTGGATGGTACGTTAATATTTCAACAACCTATCCAATATTGTCTTCTACGTTAGTTACACAGAAAACTGATATATAAAATGAGTTAAATATATAAAAAAAATGTCACTACATTTATTTTTATATTAATTTTCTCGTAAACCAATATAATATGAACGATGTAATTCATCGATTTTTGCGCTAGTGTTACTACTATATATGAAAATAATAAAATGAAAACTATATTCTATTATATTTCATTTTATTTTAATTCATCTCAATAATTGTACCACTTTAAAATCCAAACACAACCTTTGTTTCAAAGCATGGCCTAAAACTCTCCGTTCCAAACATATCTCAAGCACATATGCACCAAGAATTTTAGAGAATGGGACAGCACTAAGACTTCTAAAATTCTACATCAAACACATACTGATAAACAGTCTTATTCACGAGAGTAGTTGATGTTAATTGGACACAGAGTGTTTCAACGTCCAATGAACTTGGAACATTTGGTTCACCACACACTTATATGCACGTATATTCAACAACAATATCATAGTTACTTCAAAGTTGAACCACATTTTGATTTGTAGCAAATAATGGCAATTAATCCGACACATGAATTTAGAATCTCAATTTGTGGTGGTGATCTATGCATACTCGATCATAAATAGAAGCAGCCATTGGCCTAAGTTTCGCCAAAATTTCTCACCCTCGCAATCTTAAATTGTGAATATTAGTATTCTGATTCTTGGAACCACTGGTTTTAATTAATTGGCGCGTCGTAATAGAATGAGAACCAAAATCATAGATTCTGGTTGGACAACGCCACATACCATAACAAGATTTTTCTATGAAAAATGTTGTCGTGTTCTGTGGTTTTATTTAAGGAAAGAGTAACCTTGTACACGTACATCCTGTTGGCATATCTAGTCTTTTTCATTTTCTCTATACCAATTTAACCTTTAAAAAATGGTCAAAAATGATTTCAATGGCTTAACTTAAAATTAATTAGATTAAGAAAAGTTTACTTACAAGTATGTGTGTATAACTACAAGGCTCCAAGCCAACAACCAAATGAGTTGTACAACACATCTGGGTCATTTATGTAATGATGTGTTCTACAAATTTAAAGGAAAAGGTTATTAAGTTAAATAAATAATTACTGTTCTTGTTCTTGCAAGACGTGTTGTTCCTTAATATTAAAGTCAGTAAAGGTCTCAGTAATACAGGATGTATAAGATTAGAGTAAAAGTATCTTATGTCTAAAGATGATCTTCCTATTTATAGATGTTCTCATGGGTCTTGAGTGTTTGGACCAAAGGCTCCATTCACTAAAGACTCCCCAGTGCCTTTTTACATGTTTTGAATAGTAAACCGCTATGTGTCATTTGTCACTGACACATCAAATAGAAAAGATATTCTATATATCTCGTCGGCTTATAATGGATTGTGCTGCATGGCCTAGATGGTGTTTGTAAATATAATTTGGATACAGTGGCTGATCGATCTTATAATACAATTATTATTTAAAAGTTATAAATATTATATATAATATAAAACTATTTATTCTTCATTTATTTAAAATATTTCATCTTTTTTAAGTTTTAAAATCTCCTTTTTTTATCTAGTTTTTTAGATTGTTCTTATTCTTTATTTTATTAAAACGCACATATTAAAATATGACAAATCATAATACATTTGACTTGATTAAATTTAGTTTTGAAGTAATTTTTCTTATCTCTCACATCTTTAGTTTATGTTTTTCTTGTTGCATGCGAGTGTAACATGTGCGGTAGAATATGAGATTTAAGCTAAAGTGAAGAATTATTATTAGAGCCGAAGTAATATGTTTAGTTTAGTATGTGAATTAATTTGTTTTGAAAACAAGTTATAGAATTTATCTAAGAGTAATTATTTAAGACGGACAATAACGAAAGGTAAGAGAAACTAATCTTATTTACTCAAACTAAAAAGAATTAGTTATTTTGGAAATTAAATATTGTTTGGATTAAACCTTTGGTTATGAATGACTTGTTTTAGTATTAATATGATTTCGATTTGGAAATGGGTATTACCTATTTTAATGATAAAATGAGAAGAAATAGTAGGAATTATTTGGTAATAGAGTTGATTTTTATAAAAGTGTACATAATTGATTATTATATACTGGGTTTATGTAAACTTTATTAGTTTGAATTAAGTTATTTGATGTTGTTTTGATATGCTTTTCTGTATTCAATGGAGAATATGTATTGAGTACAATGGAATTACTTTAAAGATAATTTTTGATGCAATGCTTAAAATTAGCTGAGCCATTAAGTCAATTTAGCATGCGCTGAGCGGATTAGATCTGTACTAAGCGAGTCTGATCAACAGTGAGCGAATTGACAAATGGTTGAGCAAAATTATGCGGAAAAACTTCAAAAACTCTCTTTTGTATAATTTTACTAAGCAAAGCCGAATCCGCTGAACGGATATTTTCTACTGAAGGCACTCTAAAACTATGTTTAAAAGAGATTAACTTACTCTCTCATCTAATATCTCTTAAACAAAATTTTGAATATTATACTAAACATAATATTTAGTGTTAATCCTCAATGCAATATTCTAAACCCTAAATATTTTTTCGGTGCAGTATTTTAGAAATTAACTGATTAAATATGAGTAATATTGAATTAATAAAATAAGATAGATCAATTATTGATGAAAAGTTTTAAATGATTTATGTATTATTAAATTAATTTTAGTTAACTTATTCTAAATGTTATTTGTTTTATGTGTTTTCGCATACAAGCAATGATCTTATGGAAACAAAGGACTTGTCTAAATTATATTTTTAAATATTTTGAAAACTTTCATTTTGAATGTATTATATTTAAAAATACTATGTAAATAATATTAACTTTGTAAATCTTTTACATATTTATTTTAAAATGTTACAATTTCAACGAAGTCGCCATACATTCCCTACCACGGAAAACCATATTATACTGAAACAATCACAAACACAGGTCAACGAATATATATGAATTGATTTGAGCATTAAATATATACCAACCATCTTTGATCACTTACTTGAAGTTTAGTGTTTCCTGGATAAACACTTCCATGACATATAAAGGTCGATAACCTAGAAAAGTCTTAGAGATAATGATACATGCTTATACATACATACATACATATATATATATATATATATATTGCTGATAAAAAAAATGCTTCTATATAAATATAATATCTTTCAAGCATGGTAATAATTTATTTTATCATATGTACATGTAGAAGACTTTTTATTGTAGAGTATAAAATTTGTTCCCAACAATTTTTGCGCCATAAAAGTATTAATTTTTAGGTTTTACTTGATAGATATCTTTGTGATTAAAAAAATGTAGGGATGAAGTTATATTTATCTGTGTCATCAAGCATGGTGTTATTAGGCATCTTAATTTGAGTCAAGATAATTCGGTAAACGCATGGCTGAGCTGGAATACTGATCCAAAAGTCATATGACTTTCTTCTTTATCATCCATTAAAATAAATAATTAGAAAAGTAATTTAAAAACAAGATTTATTTAAGGTTTTTATTTAGCATTTAACTAACTGTTATCTTATTATTTATTTAATAAAGCAATATTTTTAATCGTTATTAAATATTTTAAGTCATACAAAGTGAGTAATTCCTTCTTACTATGGTTTATGGTTTATTCTTCAAGGGTAATAAATAACCAATATAGAATCTTATCACTTAGGAACATCCTTAACACGTATACAATGTTGATTATTTTTACTTAATTAGTATACTCTTTTCAGGCCAAATTGCCGGCAGAGGAATTGGTTGTTGCGTGCAGTTGGGTTTTAGGATTTACTAAGTTAACTGTCATTATTTTATCACATAAATTACTATTATTGGTTTGAATAAATACTTTGAATTTAATAAATCAATCAAACTTCTTCAGCTGTGTCGGTTTGATTTCTGTGGTCGGTTTCTGCTAAATTAAACTAATGAAAACTGATTATATTTTTTTATCCACGTAACAATGTAATTAATTGTATATTTTTTTTTATATCTAATCATTTTAATTAAAATAGATATTCAAACTAATGTCTTTATTTAATAAAATAACTAATTTCTTTTATGTGCCTTTTAATTATTTATCTACATAATATGATATAATTTTGAATATTAGATATATAATAACCCACAATAAAAAAAAAATGTGAGACAGATGGGATATTTAAGCCCACCAGTTTGTAAGGTCTACATGGTATAACTTGCAGTCTGCAAAGGTTGAAAAATACCTGCTTTGTCTTGCATTTCCTATAAATATTTATTATTTTTAATCTTTTATTATTGTGTATAATGTTTGTGTGTTAAATAGAATTAAATATTTTTATTTATCATTTTATTAATATTATATACTTACAAAATTGTGTTTCATGATTTACTTTAATTTATTTTTTACAATATATTTTCTCATTTATTTATAATAAATAATAAATCATTAATTTTTCTCTTAATTATTATATTTTGAAATTTTATCTTTTTATGAAATACTAAAATTTGATATTAAAAAATTGTAAGTAACTTTATTGATTTTTTATTTTTATTTTTTTTAAATTTGTGCAATATGACTCTTGGTCCTGTATTTATGCTGATCAACCAGACATATTAACACAAATATCATATCTCTCAGGGCACCTCAACTAAAATTTTAACTACAAATTAAATATAGTGAAGAATCAAAATAAAATAAATTAAATCACATGGTCACCTCTACTCTATATATCAACAAAATAAACTCCAATCTAATCTCTTATTTCAAATTATAACAATTTCGATACATGCCACTTAACTCGATATATGTCACTTAACCCAACCTACAAACCAACTATTCTGATACCACTTGTTCACAAACCAGCTACTCTGATCCTACTTGTTGGAAAAATTTGAAAGGAGAAATCTTGGAAAAATAAACAAGAATAAGAAATAAGCTCAACCCATATAAACTAATAACACTACCTTTAACCCAACACTTTAAGACATTAGATTTATAAGTCTTTTTTATTATATGTTGCTCAACTTTCTGATTCTTAAACTTAGATTGACACTTAGATATCTAACAGTTATTTAGTTTATGTTGAATCTAAACTTTTACAGTTCAAAAATTAATTTAAAATATAAAATTTTACAATAAAATAGAAATTGTTTAATTTTTTTTACTTAAAATAAAAAAAGAAAATTCACGGGAGAGACATAAGGAAGAGTGGGAAAGAAAAACTTTGTCTTCTAAAAATTTCTTCACCTAACTTTTTTTATCAATAAAAAACTTCTTTCCTTTTGTTTTACGAAATTAAGCTACTTATTTTCTTTTAAAATACTTTAGCTTTTGTTCATTTATTTTTTCTTCCTAAAATAAAATAAAATAAAATAATCCAAGTCAGGTAATGCTTTTTTGTTGCACATTTTCGTTTAACGCTTTTTTATGCCTACAGCATATGCTTAATTTTTTTTATACATAAAATTATTTATATATACATCATTTTAAGATTTTCTTCAACGCGAATTGAGAAACATGTTATGTTCTTTTAGTTTAGTTAAATGAAGAAGACAATGCGAACATGATGATAAGTTTTTGCTGATAAAAAAAATGATAAGTTTAGGTTAACTTAAAAATCCCTAATAGAACATGGGATGCAAGTATCACTATATTATTAATTTTATGAGAGACTTTGTAGGGTCAAAAATAGAAGGAGTACAAATGTAATGTTATCTCAACAAATTCCAAACTAAAATATCTCATTATGATAGAAATATAGAAATATAGATGAGGTAAAGGTAGACCAAAACAACTTCAACAAATAAATATTCTCTATAAAACCCAATTGATATTTTTCTATAGTTATTGTCACAGATACTTTAGTATTTGTTTTTTTTTTCACTATGATATTTGTAAGAATTATTTTCATCCAAAATAATGACCAAGTTTGTCCGAAATGGTTATATTCCCAATTCATTTCAACCCTAAATACATTATCAATATTGGGTCTCTAAATCAAGATTTGAAATTTAATCCGGTTTTATTACGAATCATAATTGAAAATATACTTTATCATAAAATAGACAAATATATTAAGAGAGATTAATAAGGTACGAAATAAAAATAGGATAAAACTTACCTAATGTATTATAGATAGTTAGTATTATCTAATCAAATGAGACGTTTACTTCAATATAAATTACATTTTATTAAATGTATCTGAAACTCTTATATAGTTAAATTTTGTCCATAAAAAATATTAGATATTTATTGTTAAAAAATATTCTCAATAATTTTATGAAAAAAGAAAAGTTCTGCAAAATCCGAACTGGTCATTTTCCTACTACTAGCATTATTCTTATTAGTTTTAAAGTAAAAAAATGCGGGTCTTACAACCACAAATGTCAACAATTAGAGGAAAAAAAGTCACAGAAAGAAGATATGACACAGTGCATATCCACCAGTTGTTCATCGCAACATCACTCGTCATTGATGTAGATGGAATTCAAAGTATTTGGCTCTTAATTAATGGTGGTTGCTTTAAAAGGAAAATATTAGATACAATGTTCTGTAAGATACTCAAGAAGAAAATCTCCATTTTAAGTTATATTTAAAGTAAAAAGTTTAAGTTCAGGTCTTATAAATTTTATGTTGATTGAAATATGTTGATATAATATAACTTTAAAACTAAAAAAATACATTTTTATTTTAAAAATATCAACCGCTAAATAAAATATGTTTTTTAAAATATTCTTTTATTAGATTAAAAATAAAAAAAAAATGTATTAAGGATATATAACATAATGAAACTAAAAAAAAATATTAAAACTACTTTACAATAAAGATAACTTAAATGATGATTCGGACAGTAAGTTAACGAGATTTTTTCCAACTTTTGCCAGGTACGTGTAATACTAAAAAATAAAACTAAAAACGCGAAACTAATATTTCGATAGTATATATATATATATATATATATATATATAAAGCCAATCAACGATTAAGGAACATAATTTTGACTGTAATAATATTTTAAAAAGTGTGTACACGAATTATTAATGTCACAACTTAATTATAAAATGACATTTTTTTTCAAAAATTGTGAGATGATATTTTAATATGGAAATAATATACAATTGCATATTCAAAGATATTCAGAAACCATAATTGATCTCGCCCAAAGCTGCGAATAATAAGACTCCTTTGAGATTTTCCCATTTCAAAACTATTTGAATGAATCAAAATACGATATTACGGATGTTTCATACTAAATAAAAGGCTTGATTTTTGTTCTAGCTAAAATTTGAGCGCTCTTAAGTTAGAAATACTAAAATTATATTTTTTTTCTCCTATCCCTTTAACACATAATTTGAGATTATGTGTATGGGTAGAAAAAATTAATGTCAACTTTTCTTTTCCAACACTAGAGCTTGTCAAACAAGATTTAAAATCTTTCCCCAAGTTAGAATAATAGAGATGAGATCACACACTCTCTCAACCATCTAAACTTGATTATTAGAATAAAATTTAGCTTAGGAGTCCAATTATGAGGTGGTCTTATTATTACTCTAAATTGAATCTTGCCTTAAGAAAGAAAAGAAAAATGTCTCCTGTATATACCAAAAGGTACACTAAAGTCCATTTGTTATATAAGCGAACACTACGAGATTAGATGGACGTTATCAAGACTTGAGGGGTGTTGTACTTATGAATCATAGATTTACAAATGAATTGCTTGAATTTTTCTACTAATGATTCCTACTCATTTAGCCTCAATCCACGTAGTAATATACTCGATTCCATCAATCAAGAATTTTAATTGTCGTTGATAATAGATCTAAAACTTTTAAATCCTATTGGTTGAAGGAGATAAATTATAAGAGAATTGAAATTTACATAATAAGAATTGGAATCCATTAACAATAACATTGATAAGGAAGGTATTACAAATAAGGTTCCATAAGTTTAAAGTAATTATTATAAGAATTGATGAATTCTTAATACAATCACGAGATGCAAGAAGGAATCCTAATAGAAATAATAGGTGATTTAGGTGGAAATGAAAAAGAGATTTGAAAAGATGGATTCTCATTTCTTTTATTTTCTTTTAGTCAAGAGTACTTTAAATATAATTTACTTCCTTAATCCTATGTGACCCTTTTTAAAAGGTAAAATCATCATGAAGTTTTAGTTTTCAATGTGAACATTCAAAGTGAATAATATCTTGAATAAATTATTGATCCTAACATGTTATCTCAATAGATTTGATATTAGATTATTGATATCCATTATAGGCGGATAAAATTAATCGTACTTTCACATAAATTATGAGAAAACAACTAACACGTGGTGATGTTAGGAGAAGACAACGACGTGTCCACTTTGCAACAAATCTTGAACATCATTTAGGATTGAGACGTGAAAATGAGGAAACTAGGAGAATCTCAAAAGAGACTAGGAGAAAATAGGAAAGGTTGAAGCGAGAAATAAAGATCTCTCAATGACGACTAGAAGAGGCCTTAAAAGCTCATGAGGAGCTCCAACGAATGATGTGTAGACAAACCACTTACCATGGATGGACAAAATCATGTACAACATTGCTCGAAGATATACACAACTTTTTTCCAAAAAATCATGGACGAACTAGTCCCTCTGCACTACATGGTTTTAAAGATCACCCATTTTTAGGATTAGTTGGACTCTAAAAACCATCTTAAGGCCTTTTGAGGATTGATGTAGTTTGATGCAAGATGTTTGTTGGAGCCTTCACGGGGATTACTTTGCGGTTTAGTGGATTACCTTCTTTCTGGTATTCTTCCAAATGTTTTGTACAACAGTTCGTAGCTAATAGAGTCAAACTACCGAGGATTGCATATCTTTTTGATATCAAACAAAAGGAGAGTGAGTCACTGAAAGACTATCTCAATTAGTTCTACGACAAAATTATATGCATGCACTAGTCGAATGAAGAAATGTTCGTAGATGCTTTTGTTAGGGAACTTCAATCTAATCTTTTCATTGAGCCCCTACTACGAAGTAAGGTTGAGTCAATGGTGGAGATTCAAAACCTTCTCACACAAAGAAGTTGAAGAGGTTATGAGCCAGAAACGACTTAAGGCAAAATGACACCACCATCACATAAAAATCAAAGAGGTCCATTGATATTGTAGAAGACACAAGGATAATATTCTTCAGCCTCTTGGCTCATCGATCACCTCTTATAACGCCCAATTTTCTCGAAAGACAAGCTTAGTTACCTCCCTCAGACGATCTCTCGAGAGGAAATCATGGTCGATGAGAAGGGAGCCAAGCTACTCGAGTTCCCAAGAAAAATGGATCAGATACTTGGTCATATTCAACCAAACTATTACAATTAGTAAGTAACGAATATTTTCAACATTATATCATATATCAAAAGCCTTTATAAATAGTGTTAAAATCCCCGATAATCAGGGTTTTGTGCTTTTCGTAGCACCAACATTTCTTTTTTGAACGCCTCTTAGGATTCTTACTCCCTTTGCCCTCAAGCTGCCTCTTCCAATACATTGTGAAACTTTCCTTTTTAATCAACTTCTCAATTTTCCGAAACAAAGTATGAAACTTTTTGTATCTTGCGTGTTGACTTAGTGGAAATCACAAAATTTTTGTGTCTTGTACCTCTTTTTATAATTGACTCTTTGAAATATTTAAAGGACTAATGACGTTATGCTTATTTCACCGTTCATCTGGGTATGGTAATATCAATTATTTGATGAAGTACTACAATCTGAATGCCTCTAACCACTCCTTAAATCTAATACGAGGATGTATATGAGCCATCATTATCTTTCTTCTCTTTCTAACTTCTCCGACCTTAATATGAGTGGATGCTCGAGATTTGATCTTGTATATATTTATCTTCCAGTTCACTAAATTAACAATTCTACAAATATACCTAGATGAAGCCCTTTCACAAAACATACACAAACATGGACTTATTAGTTATAGAATTTTTACAGTCACATTACATGACATACTCTTCTCAAGTACTCCTTTTAACAACTCTATACTATTTTGTTTCCCATTAAAAATATCATTGAACTTATGTGGTTTTGATTTATTTACCATGAATTAAGCAACAAACAGTTTGGACAAATTTCAAAAATACTTGACTACTCCAACCACTTTAGTGATAGGAAAATGATACTTTGACACCACTGTTCATGTAACTCCCATTTGGCACTCCAACGTGTCACATGAGTCCCACCAGCGAAAGAGAGAGAATGTGTTTGCTTTTGTTGTATACGAAAGGATAATTTCGTCAATTTATGTGTACATAGAGATCACTTATGTGTACATAGAGAACTACTTATGTGTACATCGAGAACCAATTATGTGTACATAGAGTGTCGGAATTGTGAACGTAGCTAACCACTTAGATGTACACGACTAACCACCTTGATAAGGTTGGAAGAATTGACATGCAGTGATTTAATATGGGTGTCAGAATCATGAACATAGCTAACCACTTACATGTACACAACTAATCACCCTGATAAGGTTGGAAGAGATGACAAGCAGTGATTTAATATGGGTGTTAGAATTATGAACGTAGCTAACCACTTACATGTACACGACTGACCACCTTGATAAGGTTGGAATAATTGACATGCAGTGATTTAATATGGGTGTCGGAATTATGAACGTAGCTAACCACTAACATGTACACGACTAACCACCTTGATAAGGTTGGAAGAATTGACATGCAATGATTTAATATAGGTGTCGAAATTATGAACGTAGCTAATCACTTACATATACACGACTAACCACCTTGATAAGGTTGGAAGAATTGACATGTAGTGATTTAATATGAGTGTTAGAATTATGAACGTAGTTAACCACTTACATGTACATGACTAACAACCTTGGTAAGGTTGGACGAATTGACATGCAATGATTTAATATGGGTGTCAGAATTATGAACGTAGCTAACCACTCACATGTACATGACTAACCACCTTCGTAAGGTTGGAATAATTGACAGACAGTGATTTAATATGAGTGTCGAAATTATGAACGTAGCTAACCACTTACATGTACATGACTAACCACCCTGATAAGGTTGGAAGAATTGACAAGCAGTGATTTAATATGAGTGTCAGAATTATGAACGTAACTAACCACTTAGATGTTCACGTCTAACCACCTTGATAAGGTTGGAAGAATTTCAGGCAATGATTTAATATGAGTGTCGGAATTATGAACGTAGCTAACCACTAACATGTACACGACTAACCACCTTGATAAGGTTGAAAGAATTGACATGCAGTGATTTAATATAGGTGTCGAAATTATGAACGTAGCTAATCACTTACATATACACGACTAACCACCTTGATAAGGTTGGAAGAATTGACATGTAGTGATTTAATATGAGTGTTAGAATTATGAACGTAGCTAACCACTTACATGTACATGACTAACAACCTTGGTAAGGTTGGACGAATTGACATGCAATGATTTAATATGGGTGTCAGAATTATGAACGTAGCTAACCACTTAGATATACACGACTAACCACCTTGATAAGGTTAGAAGAATTGACACGCAGTGATTTAATATAGGTATCAGAATTATGAACGTAGCTAACCACTTACATGTACACGACTAACCACCTTGATAAGGTTGGAAGAATTGACAGGAAGTGATTTAATAGAGTGTCGGAATTATGAACGTAGCTAACCATTTACATATACACGTCTAACCAGCTTAACAAAATTGACGAAATTATTCTTTAATTACAACAAAAGCAAACATATTCTCTTTTTCGCTGGTAGGACCTATGTGACACGTTGAAGTATCAAATGAAGTTACATCAACAGTGATGAGTATCATTTTCCTTAGTGATATGCCGACCAAGGTACCAACAAACATTTTTTATGGAACTCCATCAATACCTTTGCTAATAGGCATTTGTTCTTGAAATCGCACTCTATCCATGCCTTTGCTAATAAGCATTTGTGCTTGAAATTTAGATGGACTACTTGGTCCTGAAGGATGGTGAACTTCTCAATTTTGGGAACCACACAATGAACCACAATTAATTAATGCATAACCTTTTTCAAAAGGGCTTGAAATTAACAATGAACAACTTCAACCTTGAAGTCTGCCAGAATATCTTATCGTAGCTCTTTATTCTTCTTGCACATCTCTTTACTACTAATGTAGTATTCTGTCTTGTTTTTTCTACTTGTATCTTCATGTCATTCACTATTTATTTGTTCCACAATGAACGCCAAAAACATTCTAGCTTAAAAGTAAAACATTCTTAAATAAGAAGTAGTCAAAAGTTTATTTTTTCTTGTACCCCTTGTGCAGGGAATTTAGAAATCTTGCCCTGAAGTTAGCGTCACAAAGACAGGATCCCACTTTATTTAACGCATCTTCAGGTATCTAAGTTCGATTACTATAAATAAACTTTTTAACGAATCTTGAAATCAACTTTATTATCACTCTCGAAAAAGAAAAAAGTTGTAATCAGACAGATACTGAATAATACAGCAAAGTCCATTCATCATTCCTTATTATGGGTACTAACTGAGCATTACAAGTCCATAATGCACGACTTTTAATTCTATTACTTATTTGAGTTGATTCTCCTCTTAATAAATAATTCAATAAAGTTTTTAATTTTAAAAACGGAATAACGTAACGATTTTAACTCAATTAACAGTAATTATTAATAAATAAACATTAACGAATTTTATTTATTGATCATTTATGAAAATAATGACATTAGATTCAATAGATAAACGATTCTATTGTATTTTTTAAATATTGAGAAACTAAATTAAATTTTAAGAATCACATTGTAACATACGAGTTTTTTTTTTTTTTATATATATATATGTATAGAGATAGTTAGACACACTTAGACTTTGGGACAAATCTCTTTACTTTGAAAAAAGAGTTAAATAAGTTAAAGTTAACTGATATTTAAATTAATATGTAAAAGTTTGCTTATATAGATTTTCTAAATTTTATTTTTCTATTTATATAAAAACTAATTTTAATTTATAATATAGTTTATTTTATAGGTTTTACAAAAAAATGTGTGTAAATAAATTTCGTCTAAAGATGTTTTTAATGAAAATAAATATATTATAAGGGATAGATACAATTCCTATTTTTAAGAAGGTAAGTGAGATTTTTTTTCCAATTCTGGTGCAATTTTTGTACAAAAATTTTAGAATGGGCAAAACTTTTTTTATTCCTATTATGAGTAAATCGTATTAAATTGACATAATTTCATTAGGAAATAGATTGTGTTATCATGACACAATTTTATTTAAGGACCATAATACATTGAGACCCTTACGTATCATTACACTCATTTAACATTGTTATATGACTTACTGCTTCGTTTATGTCTGCCTTTTGTTTTTTACTTGGATTTCAAAAATACTTATCAATAACCCACATACCAAAACAGAGGAAATCACTTGAATTATCTCACTTTCCATAACATTATAACTTTCAAAAATACTTATCAATAACCCACATACCAAAACAGAGGAAATCACTTGAATTATCTCACTTTCCATAACATTATAACTGTATTTTTTTTAAGATGAGAGGAAACATGAATACACGAGGTTCTTATTTTCCATATCTGTTAAACGAGTTCAAAAGTATTTATCAACAAACCACATATCAAAACAGAAAAGCACTTGGACATTTTTTTCAAAACTGCAAACCACGTACCAAAACAAAAGAAAATACATCTATCCTATCCTGGAACGTGGATGTCATAAAGTTTGATAATTTTCTTCTAAAAGTACATCCACTTTGACCTTGTTGGATTACAAATAGAAGGATATGCTTATTTATATAATGTTATAACTGTATTTTGTTAAAATAAGAGGAAACGTGAAGACTCGAGGTTTATAATTTTAACATTTGTTAGATACGTTCAAAAGTACTTATCAACCTATCAACAAATCATATATCAAAATAGAATAGAGGAAAATACTTGGATGCCACTGTAATACATTTCAAAAGAACTTCACTAAAATATTCTTATTCTATTTTTTGTCATGTCCAAGTGTCAAATGGAGAGATATCAAAATATTTTATTTTATTTAACACATAATAAAATCATATCATCATTACACGATTTCAAAAATTAAGCATTTAAAATAAAAATTAAAATGATTATAATAAAGTTAGATTGAAATCATGACACCATCAACTAAAAAAAAATTAATCCTACTCTTTATATTAAAATCTTGTTATAATAACATAATTTCATTTATAATTAAATAAAATCTTACCTTACCCATATTGGAAATGGATTTTTCTTTGCCTATTGGGAGAATTTTGTAAAAGTTACTCCAGAATGAAAAAAAAAATGGTAATCAAGTTAATAAAAAAAAAACTTTATATACAACACTATAACATTAGTTAATTTAAAACTTTTATATATTTTTTTAAAATATAATACACTTTTTTTAAGATAAAGCTCTAAAGTTAAATTAAGAAAGAACAAATACTACCTTGGGTAAGTTTAGTTTAGTGTTTACTTTATCAACAAAACGTGTTCTTCCTGACGTGGTGATGTGTGTCAGTGTTATCCTAATATCTTGTCTCCGACCGTTTTGGTAACTAAAAATCCTATAAATTCCACTTTGCTTCATGTTCTGTCGCCACTCCTATCTTCTCCCTCTTCTTCTCTCCAACAGAAACTACCCTTCTCTCATTTCCTTTTTCCTTTCAACCCATTATAGTTCTTGTAAGTTCCTCTTCTTTCTCTTTTATTTTTCAGTTTGGTTCTCTTATTATTACAATTGCTGTTTTTTCCTTGCTACAGATCTACCAAGTGTTGTTTTGGATCGATTTGTTTACGTACTCTAATTATTTGTCTCTTGCGTTACTGTTTTAGAATTGTTTGTTCTCTATTCATAACCGAAGGACAATGCTAAAATCGTGTGTTCCTGTCTGTGAAACCTCAGATTTGGTTAGGATGCTATTTGTCTTCTTGTTTCTCATTGATATATTTTTTCTCAACAGCTGAGGTTTCTGGATGCTTGCAAATTTATTAGGGCTCTTTTATGTTTACTACTAATCTCAAACTCATAATCTTTGGATTCAACTTCTGAATGTGCAATTGTATTTGAGAGTTTTATTGTCTATAGTGGTCCTAATCCTGTTTGACTCAAACAGAATTGTCTCCTCGTGATCCGTGGAGAATAGCTTTGGTTTCATACCAATAAAATCAATATTAATCCCTTGTAATAAAGGGTTCTTTCTTTTGGTTGGTGGATTTGGATGTGTTTCGTTTTTTATATTGTTTTTGAAACTCTTGTTAGCTTCATATATTTTATTAACGCATCCGTTAGCTAATTTTGCTCCGGGTTTTCATGCAAGAGGACAATTGACTCTTCGAAGTTTTCAATTGAGTTGTTTTATTTGATTATGATTTCATCTAGCCCGGCATTTAATTCAATAGGGTCAAAAGATTATTTTTCTTGTTAAAAACTTAGTTTTGTTTGGTTCTGAGATCCAACGTATGGACTTTCTAGGTACACGGAAAGGTGGACTTTTGTTAAAGGATAATTCCTCCTGACTATACTTCTAGACTATGATGTTTACAAACATTTTTTATGCTTTCTTGTTCCAGTGATATCTGTGGAAGGAACAGTTGTTTTTTTTTTTTTTTTTTTTTTTGTAAACCTCGGAAATTGAATATTTTCCATTATGAGTTTCCTTTTCTCAGTTAAATACTTGAATTTTCTGAATCTTGTGCTACTTTTTCCCCTACTCAGTTTCATTCATTCAGCTGATATGGACTTAAAGGGAATGGAAGTCACTGGTGGCTAAGGCTTGCAAGTTCTATGGCCTACTCTCGTATGGCTTTACAGTTTCTTTTAATGAGTATTATTGGTTCATTTCAATTTTTAGCTTTGGAATATTACAACTGTTTGCTTTAATTTATAGATACCTGTGAAATGTGCGAGGGTAGATACAGCTTTGGAAGCCTGAGATATAATTGGCAGAACACAAGTAAGAAGGATTACTGTAGGAGCATAACTTCTGTTATGGAATTACAATCAGATTGGATAAAGCACAGAAAGTCGTCTTCATATACTGCTCACGTGATTCGTTCTGCGACATCTTTTATGCCATGGTCTTGTAGAATCCCTATTGGTGAAGGGTATTATGAGTTTCTTTAGTTTGTTGTACTCAGTAGACATCTTCACATTGTTTGGTTGATTGGTCGACAACAAAATTTCTCAAAGTCTTTGTGGTACTTCATATCTGTGTTTGCTAATTTGAAAAATGCCTGGTCTTTTGGCCGAAAAGAAGATATATACAGACCCAAATATGTGTTTTCCCAACTTTGCCAACCATGATAAACCAACCCTTTCAAAAAGTACTCGTTGTGTGAGGTCTGAGGCTCTAGATGATGATGATGACAATGGTAGTAGCCCCATTCTACCTGGGCTGCCTGATGATGTTTCAAAGCACTGCCTTGCACTTGTGCCTCGTTCTAATTTCCCAGCCATGGGCCGTGTAAGTAGGAGATGGAGAGGCTTTATTCGAAGCAAAGAATTTATAACCGTGCGAAAATTGGCTGGGATGCACGAGGAATGGCTCTATATCTTAACAGCCGATGGTGAAGGAAAAGGGAGCCATTGGGAGGTCATGGATTGTCTGGGTCACAATCGCCGATCTCTTCCGCCAATGCCTGGTCCATCCAAGGCTGGCTTTGGGGTGGTGGTTCTCAATGGAAAGCTCCTTGTTATGGCTGGTTGTTCATCAATTGATGGAACTGCATCTGTCTCAGAAGAGGTTTATCAATATGATTCTTGCCTCAACAGGTATACTTTTCTTCTGTAAACTTACCTTTGTACTTATTATATTGATTTTATAATTCCTACTTCATAATTGAGTTAATAGATGATTGTGACACTTTACTTAGTTGTCTGGTGTACCTATGAGACTCTGGTATGGGAAACCTACCTGTTTTCATTGATTTTTCGAGCCTGTAATCTTTTATACCGGTCAAAATAATCCTACCGTCAGTTCTATATAGTTCATTATAATATATCCATTTCTGGGGATGTGTTGATTTTAGAAATTAGGACTGAAGGGACTGTTTGTTCATGTTTAGAAGTCTTTCTGGTATAAGATTTTAACTATTCTAACAAGCGTGTTTTTCTGTGACAACTGTTTCACTGAAAACACTATAAAGTAGGAAATATAAACTTGAAAAGTTAGGAAGTGGCTTGACAGACAATGATTTCTATTGTATGATTTTAATTGCCCAGTTATGTAAGGGCTTAAATTGGATTTCAAGATTAAGAAAATCATTGTCAACGTTGAAACATGAAATATGCTTGACAATGCATCAGCCTCTCACTTTTATAGTGTTCGTTACACACATGTATTCATCTGCTTATGCTCCTTCTTATTGATAAATCCCTCTGTAATTGACAAAGATGCATCACTTTGTCCATCTCACCTCTTATTATTAATTTGGCTACACATTCTATGAGCTCCGTGCTATTGTTGAACTTTGTAATTGCAATTGCAGCTGGAGCAGATTATCAAACATGAATGTGGCTCGGTGTGACTTTGCTTGTGCTGAAGTCAATGGCTTGGTTTATGCGGTTGGAGGCTACGGTGTAAACGGTGACAGTCTCTCCAGTGCAGAGGTGTATGACCCGGATACCAACAAGTGGACGCCGATAGAGAGCCTCCGTCGTCCAAGATGGGGCTGCTTTGCCTGTGGATTTGAAGGGAAGCTCTATGTCATGGGTGGAAGGTCAAGCTTTACAATTGGAAATTCCAAGTTTGTTGATGTGTACAGCCCGGAGAAGCATGGCTGGTGTGAGATGAAAAATGGGTGTGTGATGGTGACTGCTCATGCAGTGCTGGGAAAGAAGTTGTTCTGCATGGAGTGGAAAAACCAGCGGAAGTTAGCAATATTCAATCCAGAGGACAATTCATGGAAAATGGTACCAGTCCCTTTGACAGGGAGTTCAAGCATTGGTTTTCGGTTTGGGATATTAGATGAGAAGTTGTTGCTGTTCTCACTGGAGGAAGAGCCTTCATATAGGACTTTGTTGTATGATCCAAGTGCAGCCCCAGGATCTGAGTGGCAGACTTCTGATATAAGACCATCTGGTTTGTGCTTATGCAGTGTAACTATCAAGGCCTGAAAGATTGTCTGCTTCTGAGTGTAGAGACCTTGAGAGAGCTTTGGGGCTTTGCTGTTTTAATAGGATTATATGTGAATTTACTGTTTTTGCTTGTTCCTGATAGTTTTATCATGTCATGCCATGTCTAACTTATGGTGGATCATTTCCACAATTTATTCAAGTAGTTGCCATCAACTTTGGGCAGCACTCCTTTAAACAATTATGGTGAGAAGTTTTCTTTTCCTTTTTCTATTGTGGGTCTTTTTGTAATTAGGAAGTAATAACATAAGGATTTGAGACCTACTTAAATCTTGATGCACTTGTGACTCAATCTCTGTAGTTGGGCGCTCATGTTCATACTTTATGGTGCTGGCATTTGTACAATAGTGATTGATTAAAAGAACCATGTGAAGCAAGAAGGGGAATAAAGGGCATGGAATTAGCAGACAAAAAGAATAAACTAAAATGACTAAGAAGATTTATTGGATGTGATTTTCTTTCTGAACATGAAGGTGGATTATTATAAAAGTAGTATTGTTTTCTACGAAATTTTGATAATTAAAAATAAGTTATTTTAACTAAAAATAAATAATTTTTTACGTTTTTTTGTTTAAACGGACAATTTAGAAAGATTTTCAATTTAAATATGTTAAATTAATTTTACAAGTGCAGAAAATTAAATTTAAATATTTTCATTATTAGAAATAGAACATAGCTAATTGTTGTCATACTCAATTTTCTTTGTATCATATTTGTAGTTGCAATAGAAACTCTCACATCTTACTTAAACAAACCCCAAAGCCCAAGCTTAACTTTTCTTCTATTAATTTACAAAAATTGTTGACAAAATGCTTCTGATTACCTATCCCTTCCCCTGAACATGTGCAAAATATTGCCCCTTGTAACTAAAAAAGATAAAGGTAGTCCAACATTCTTACCTTGTACAAAACCTTGTTTGCATAATTATTGGGCTTGTGTTTTAGATGTATGATTGCCATATACTCTTTATCTACATAAGCCTAAGGAAGCCTACTCAATAATACACCTCTCATCTTTCTAGTGGCTTACAATTAATCCATCTAGTTTTACTTCAATTGGATATTCTATATATTACCTCCCATCCTCTTCAGTAAGTTTTCTAGACTTTTTTGGGTTCTCTTTATAAAAGCGTATTTAGTTTGTACTTATTCACCCTATTTGACCTTAATACAGATTAAGTCGCTGTCACATTGTTCCCTCTTTTTTTTATGTTATTTTAGTTTATGTGATCATTTTGCTACTTATATTTAACACTATCCCTCTTATTTTAACACTTCTCGAATAGGTTTTTGGTAAAGTTACTCCTTACCTTTCTCTTATTTATGTATGCTTTTAATGCTTTTTTTTTTTGGCAAAAGCACCAATAAGAATAGGAGAATATTTTGCATAGACTTCCAAATCATATTTTGCATCATTGTTCAATCCAAACATACAAAATAGATAAAAGTGTTGAAAAGTTTGGTTGAGGTATCATTGTTAAACGCCTTATATATGAAGAATAAATTGCTAACCAATTATTCGCTTAAATCATATATTAAACATAAGATGCTCGTACCTTTACACCTATACGTCCTAAATTATCTTTAGTCAACACACTATTCAAATATATTTTCCATACAAAGTGCTTAGCATTTGACATTGCTTCTATCTTCCATAGCTCCGCTTATATTATTCTGCAAAAATTTATATGCAAATTTGATTGTGAATCCTTCATATTCATCTCCCTTCCACATCCAAGTGTCTTATCCACATGTTTTAGATATATTCACAGATATTGCATCATCTAGTTACCTGAGGTTGTTCCCACTCAAACCATTCTCTCCTCCATTCTATATTCCATTCTCATGTATTAATATTGTTGACAAAATTGCAATTTAGTATTTGATGAAACCTAGTCAAGTTAAGTGCAAAGATGACTTAGAGTGTGTTGGTGTGTGTGTTGTTTTAGTCTATGTACATGCATCACAAGTCATTGGAATAAGCACTAATGATTTTTAAAAGTTTTGAAAAATAAAACTGGAACTGAGTTAACTAATGGTTTTCAGTAAAAATGGTCTACTACAAAAATTTCCTTTATATTTTCCTAATTTCCTTAATCACAAGTTTTTTGAGCTTTGAAAAATGATAAGAAAAAAAAGGAAGGGATGTGACTACATATATAATAAGACTAACTCCACCAACATAGGTGATAGGTTATGCCTTTGTAAGTTCTTCTTTAACATGTTTGCTTTGCCTTTTTTCACGGATATGATTGAATTTGCAGAAGCATGAGGTAGTGAAGTAGATGAAATTTATGAAAACTTAGCAACCTTATTTATACACATTTTGGACATCCAAGCTTGTAGGAGAAGCTTTGAACCCAAACCCTAACCATAACTTTCATTACAAGCTTCCTAACCTTAAGCTTGAGTCACAAGCTGCTAAAAATCCTCTTAAAAGAGAGGTTCCCATGTGGCATGAATGTGTGATGCGCTACACATGTGCCATTTTCACGTCATACCCTATCTTGCATGGCAAACTTCTTTATTTACCCTAGCTTGGTGTCCAATATGCATATGTAACGTCTTAGGGTTGTATGAGCTTAGCGAAGCCCAAATGTAACCTAGATGCATTAGCATATTTTATTCTACACCTAATTTATTTATAGCTCAAATACAAGGTCCAAAATCCAATACTAGTTTTTTACAAGGCCAAGAAGAAAAGAAAAGGAAGTTTCTCATAGTCTACACTCTACAAGAGAAAAGTCTTATGAGATTCATCTTCCTCCTCCATTCCCCTAACCATGGCCTTAGTCAAAAGTCCAACATATGGTCTTCTGGATGGTCCTCCGTCAATACGATAGATTTTTCCTTTTCAATATGCTAATCTATTTCTAATTTATGTGTATCATAGTATCCTACATCCACAACTTTATAACATTCTCCTCATTAGTATCCCTAAATAGGTGAAAGGCAACAAAATTTGTGTACAATTCATGTTAATAACAAAGTGAATTTATTGATTGTTTTGTACACCTAGCCCTTCCAATTTACTTTTATTAAAATTTACTTTTAGTCCATATGTTAGTTCAAAATATTGCAAGATGAATTTCAAAGTCATGACATTCTAAATTTTATCTCTGCATATGAAGAGTGTATCATTTCCAAATTGCACATGTTTATTTTTGTCTCCTCACTCTTTCTAGTAAATGCTTTTTACAACTTGTCTTATTATTATTCCCACAACCCATTAAGCTAAATAAAAATAAATAAATAGAGTGAGAGGATCGTCTTGTTTGATGTCCTTTGTTGGTTTAGATTCATTTGTAGGATTGTCGATAATAAGAGTAGATATTGTTTTTTTGATTCTAGGCACCCTATTATCCAAGTGGTCTATTTCTTACTCTATCATGTAATTAACTTGTAACTATCTTACTCTATGTAAGAACTTTTACTCTCGTTGATAGAAGATGGTGATATAATTTTGCATGATATAATATTAATTCATATTCTTTCTTTTGTATTTCGCATTTGTTCATTCTTTAAAAAGTGTGACTTGCAACCATTGTTGTACTCTTTCTTTTAGGGTTTGTTTGAATTTGAGGGAGTGAATTTGAGATGATTTAAGAGGAAAGTTTGATTGTTTGGATTAATGAAAAGATGATAAGAATTGAGTGAGTGATGTAATAGATATAATAAATATTTTATTTATTTATAATTTTTTTATTTATTTAATATAATTGATAATATTTTTAAAAAATATAAAATTATTAAATTACATAATTATTTTTAAAATAAAATTTAATTTATTATAAAATATATTAATTTAACTAAGATGAATTATTTTTAAAATATAAAATTAAAAATTTTATAATAAATTTAATAT
>Ga0209700_101511_pt1 | contig 48277 bp, 26 predicted proteins | sample SiratroredBW_FD_187528 | JGI IMG/M metagenome (GOLD analysis project Ga0209700, IMG submission 187528) | Root nodule microbial communities of legume samples collected from California, USA - Siratro red BW (SPAdes) (version 2) | ecosystem: Host-associated > Plants > Roots > Nodule | place: USA...
CTATTTTTCATATAAATATAAATAATGTTTATAATAATATAGTAATATTAAAAATATTATTATTGTAAATATAAATAATATGAATAGAAGTATTAATAATATTTCATATATTAAAAAACATATAATAATAATATTAATATAAATAATAATAATAATAATAATGTTATCAATAACATTAATAATATTTTGTGTATAAATATTAATAATATTAACAACTTTAAAAATATTAAAAACAACATTAATAATTTAAAAAAAATATAATACTGATAATCATAATAATTATAATTTTAATAATATTATAACTAACAATATCAAGAATAATAATAATAAAAACAATAATATTAGCAATAATATTAATAATATTATTAAAATTAATATTAATAATAATAATATTAATAAAACTAATAATAATATTAATAATAGTAATACAAATTTAATAATAATAATAATAATAATAATAAAAGTGTTAAAAATACCAATAATATTAGTTATATAATAATAATAATATCAATAAAAATATTAATATTGTTAATAATATTCATCTTTACTAATGTTATTATTAATAAATCAATATGAACATTATTAATAAGAGATAATAGTAGTTTTATTCATAAAGATAAGTTTATAAGTATTATCCACGGACAGAGATCTGTAGGTATTATCCACAGACATAGGTTTGTAGGTATTACCTACGGAAATAGTTCGTAGATAATACCTACAGACCAATATTCGTGGGTAATACCTACGGATCTGTGTCTGTGAGTAATATTTACAAACCTATGTCCGTGGGTAATACCTACGGACTTAAATCCGTGAATAATACCTACAGATACAGATCCGTATGTAATAATCTGTGGGTAATGTTGAATTTACTTACGGATACAGATTCGTGGGTAAATTGAGTTTTTCTTATATATATATATATATGAGTAATGTTATTTTGACACTAATACGTGGCGTTACCTTCATTTGACATCGTTGATGTGGTAAAAATATATTATTTTAATCTAGCTTATAAAGTAACAGTGAAGACGAAAAGCCCAAACCATTGGCTGGGGTTTGAAGACAAAAAACCCAAAACATTGGCATGCAAACTCTCTGCCCTCTTCTCGTTTCCCTCCTCGCGCGAAGTCTCTCTGCCTCCTCTCGTCTCCCTCCTCTCGTGTTTTCCTCGACCTTTAGGATTCGTTGTCGTTGGCACGGTGGTTTAAGGGTTCAAATTTATTGTCAAGGTGTGGTGGGTTTTTTTTGTAAAGGTTGGTCTTTTATGTGATTTTTGTTGGAAAAGGAAGTTTTATTGCTCGTTTTACAATTTTTTTGTTGGCTCTTGATGGAAAATAAAAGGTTATTTTTTTTATGTTTGATTTCTGTTTGGGGTTTGTGGTGGTTGAAGTAAATGTTGGTCTTTTATGTGATTTTTGATGGAAAAGGAAGTTTTTTTGGTTGTTTAAAGGTTATGTTTTTGGTTGACATATGATTTTCGTTTGGGGTTTATGGTTGTGGAGTAAAGGTTTGTTTTTTATGGAATTTTTGATGAAAAGGGAAGACTTTTATTTGGTTTCATGCTTTAATTTTTTTGTTGATGTATGATATTTGTCATTTTGAAAGTGTTTTCCTTTTGAATGAGTGATGGGTGGGTGGGTTGGTTGGTTTTTCATGGATTGTTTGTTGACATGAATTGGTTTTTTTGTTTAAGTGTTTGAAAGTTACAACATTCATGGATGGAAAAGGAGTTACTGTGCATGGTGGACAATCTATTGAACACATCTGACTTAGTCACCAAAACTTCAACTATGGTGTTCCCTGATTAAAGAAGTGGTAATTACAGGTGTTTTGTAAAATAATAATATTGGTTCTGACCTTACAAATCATCAGAGGTTACCCAAGCTTTAACGAGGAGATACCTCAGTTGAACTTTTGGTGACTAAACTCAGACGTGTTCATGAGGACCTTTTTCGCAAATTAAGTTCTTAGCTTCTTCAATTACACCTATAATAAGGATTAATCATGCTTTGATGTACCAAAATATGTTCATTTTATACACCTCTGTGAAATAATGTTGATTTTGACCTTATAAAATATCAGAGATTACCCACGCTTTAACGAGGGCACCCCTGAGTTGAACTTTTTATGACTGAACTCAGACGTGTTCATGAGGATCATTTTTGCAAATAAAGTTCTTAATTTCTTCAATTACACCCAGAATAAGGATTAATCACGCTTTCATTGACAAAAATATGTTCATTTCATACACCACTGTTCATTAATATTGATTCTGAGCTTACAAAATATCAGAGGTTATCCAAGCTTTAACGAAGGGACACCTCAGTTGAACTTTTGGTGACTGAACTCATACATTTTCACGCATTCACGAAGACCATTTTGCAAATTAAGTTCTTAACTTCTTAACTTACTATTTACTTTTATATTATAATAGAAATTAAAAAGTAAATCAGTTTTAATAAAAGCATACTCATATATAATTTCACTAAACGACTTATTTGAATTTGAATTGTTAAGCACATTAAAAATAGATATAATTAATTCTGCATATTTCTTATTATTTTTAAAAGGTCTTAAATATGGTTTTAGAACGAAAATTTTATTTTAAATCAAATTCAAATTAGTTTTAATATCCGTGCACTGCATTGATGTGTATTTAATAGCACTAAATGTTGCATATAAAGTGCTTAAAGATTCACTTAGCGTAGATGATACAATTATTTGAAATTAAGAAAAGTTTCGTACAAAAATAAGGACTATTTGCTAACTTGAATATATACTCTTTAAAATATTTAATTACTATCTTTATTTATTCTCTTATTCAAATTTAAATTAGAGAATTGAAATATGTTATTTAAAAATTAACGATTAATGTGTTATTATATGGTAAGTTAAAATTTGGTGAGATGGATAGATCTTTTTGGAAAACGATATATATATGATTATATATAATGCAGCTGACAATTAAATGAGAATTGAAAGTTTAAACTTCTTATATTACGTTATTGATTTAATTCGTTATCTTGCAACTTTTTAAGTAAGTTTCTTTTTAAAGAAAATTCTATTAATTATTTAATATGATTGAGTGGGAAAATTTGATTTATTTGCTATTGTCTATTTTAATTTATTGTGAATTAAATGCTAAGTTATTGATTGCTTCTTTTATCTTTCGAAATAATATGTTGATTGCTTCTTTTATCTTCCAAAATCAATAACTAGTGACTGTGATCAAAGTAAATTCTTTTAATGTTATTAGAAATTTGAATCAATTTCAGAGATAAACTTTTTGAAATGTTCTGTAAACTGAAATTGTTTTTCCTAACTAGAAGTAATATAATAAAAACAATTTTGTTGTAATAGGAATATTTTAAATGCTCTAACGAAAACAATTTACCTCTGTTCGTTAATACTGGTTCTAAGTTTCCAAAACATCATAGGTTATCCGTGCTTTAACGAGGGGACACCTTAGTTGAATTTTTGACGACTGAACTTAGACGTAATTGCTCTTTGATTGACCAAAAGATGTTCATTTTATACACCTCTGTGCATTAATACTAGTTTCGAGTTTCCAAAACATCAGAGGTTACCCATGCTTTAAAGAGGGGACACCTTAGTTGAACTTTTGGCGACTAAACTCAAACGTGTTAATGAGGACCATTTTCGCATATTAAGTTCTTAACATCTTCATTTACACCCATAATAAGGAATACTAACGTTTTGATTCACCAAAATATGTTCATTTGATATACCTCTGTGCATTAATATTGGTTTTAACCTTACAAAATATCAGAGATTACCTGTGCTTTAACGAGGGGACACCTTTAATGAACTTTTGGCGACTGAGTCAGATGTGTTCACTAAATTGTCCACCATTCACAGTAACTCCTTTTTCAGCCATGAATGTTGGAACTTTCAAATTCTTAAACAAAACAACCAATTAATGTTAGTAAACAATCCACGAAAAACCAACCAACCCATCCACCCACCACTCATTCAAAAGGAAAACACTTTCAAAATATGTTCACAGCCCATCTTTCTCGCCACCATACACTGAAGAAACAAAAATATTCAAACATGAAAACCCTAAACAAAAAACTAAACTATGAAACCCCAAAAAGTTCTTCCTTTTTCATCAAAAACCATAAAAGACGAACATTTACTCCACAACTATAAACCCCAAACAGAAATCATAGTCAACGAAAAATAAAACTTTTAAATGACCAAAAAAACTTCCTTTTCCATCAAAAACTCCATAAAAGATGAACCTTTACTCCACAACCATAAACCCCAAACAAAAATCATATGTCAACAAAAAACAAAACCTTTAAATGACAAAAAATTTTCTTTTATATTCAAACATCACAACCCTAAACCCCTAACAAAAATCATACCTGCTCAAAACCCTAAACCGTGAAACCAAATAAAGGTCTTCCCTTTTCATAAAAAATCCTATGAAAGACCAACCTTTTACCCCACAACCCTAAACCTCAAACGAAAATTATACAAGACGAACCTTTAAATGATAAAAAACGGTTCATTTTCCATGAAAAACCACATAAAAGACGAACCTTTAACAACCACTCTAGACAACAAAAAAAAACAACACGGTGAATACGAGAGCACGTACCACAACGAAGAAGATGAGAGACGAGAGCACGAAAAACAAAGACAACGAGTGTGTGGAAGGAGAAGATCAGAAAATGAGAGTGACGAGCGTGCACGGAAGGCGACAAGAGCAAGTGTGTGGAATGTGTGGAAGGAGAAGATGAGAATACAAGCACGGAGGGAGATGAGAGCATGCGTGTGGAAGGAGAAGATAAAAAGATGAGAATGACGAGTGCGCCAAGCTTCTGTATTTTCAAGGTTTAAGGCAAAAATCCAAATTGCCCTTAGGACACATGCTACCTTCAGTTGACAAAAAAGACCTTGCCACATAAGATCATTTGATAAAAATACTCCGGTATCAAATGGGGTTAAAAAGCAACGGTGTCAAAATAACGTTACACTCTCTCTGTCTCTCTGTCTGTTTGTCTGTCTCTCTCTCTCTCTATTGAGGAGATGACTAAATTTCTTCAAAAAATTGTATAAATATTAATTTCAAAATGTTTCAAACTATCAAGAGACATCTTAATAATAAAGCTATATTTTATTAACCGATTATTATATATGATATTACACTAAAAAAACATTAAATTTATATATAGTCAAAATTATATATATAAAGTACCATAAATTTTATTTTATTATTATTTATTGTATTCTTTTTATTATGTTTATGTTACTTTTATTAATATGTTAATTTCATTGAATGTGTCTTGAAACTTGAAGAGTCAAAGATGACTTAATAGCCCATGTAAGGTGTATGTGCCAACTTAAGCCTTTCAAAAGACACTTCTAATTTAAGACCAATTCTCTCAAGTTCTTACTCTCTAGTTTGTATTTTTCTCTAGTTCTTTCTAATTTCTACAATTTACAATAATTTATTCTTTTAATTTTTCAAAACTTCTAAGACTCTTTCTCTCTTTATTTCTTCATCTACATTTTTATTTGTCATGTTTTTTTTTTGTTTATTCTTCATGTCTTCTCTTTCTTTAACAAGTTCTTCCTCATTCTCATATGTGTCAGATGTGCCTTTTTAACATAACTTCAATGATATATTAAAGTATTGAAATCTGAGTCCGTGTTAAAAAATATTGAGTATTTTTCTTAAAAATAAAAAAAATAGTTAAGCACTAATAGTTGCCAATTTTCAAAAAAATAGAAACCTAATGAATTTTAAAAGTTTTGAACAAAGCCTTTAGACATAAAGGAATCTAACTACATGAAACTTATTAATGATATAATAACAAGTTATAGAACCCACATTCATAATGTTAAAAGCACACAAAACCTCTAGTTCACTTCATATACTACATAATACATTTTATCAAACACCTACAAGATTAGTACAAGACATTTTCACAAACACATGACATTTTAACAAACTTATAGAGATTATAAAACTAAAAATGACCCACACACTTGTAGAAAAAAGATGATACTACAACAGGATACAACGTCAGTTAGAAGAAAATTGTTGTAAACAAAAATGTGGTGGCAGTTTTGTAAATAAAAGATAAAATATTACATTGGTTGTATTTTAAAAGAGTGGAAGATATTACATCAGTTGCTTTGGAAACCGATGTAGAATGCTTTGATTTTAAAACAAAATTGAAATAAAATGGAGCGCACAACTTATTAACCTAATATTTTCACTACTTTTGTCATTCATCTTCCCTTGTGGCACTGCTTGCGTTTTCTTCTTTTTACCTGTGGTCACATTTGGTTGCTCCAATGGTAGTCTTTCTACACTTTATTTAACTTGTTTTTGTGTCCATGTTGCAGCTTGTTAAGGATGTCAAGCAACGCAAGAGCCTCTTAATGTTGGTTTTATATCTACACGCTCTCTTTTAAACATATTAGTGATTTTGTAAAATTTATTAAAAGTAGTAAAAATTTATTTTTGATTCAAATTTTTTATTAGTAACTTCTTTTAGCATATATATCGTAGTATAGTCCTTACTTTGGATAAATTGATGATAGATTTTGAGTTTTATATTTTTGGGTGAAAAAACTTCAAATGCTCATAACTTTTGATAGAAAGCTCAGATTAAGACGCTCAAAAAATGAAAGTTGCTTGAAATGAGGTAACGAAGCCGCTGACCAATGCCCTTTGGGGATTGGGTCTATGGAAATCCCAAAGTTCCATCGTTTGTTGTTACTTTTTTAATGTTTTTTTATTTTTCACTCATTTTTTTAAATTTTAGCCTTTTATTTTACATATCTATACTTGTCATAAAATTCTAAAAATTTCTGTACTTTTGTCTTGTATCGATTAGAGGACCTATTAATTTTTTTTAAGAAAATGAGACTTATTACATTTGTTGTAGCTTACAACCGATGTAATAGAAGACTTTTTACATCGGTTGTAATATGATACATATTACATCGGTTCTAGCAACAACCGATGTAATAAGTCTCATCCTTTATCTTTTTTAAGCGCTCTATTACATTGGTTGTGTTTATAACTGATGTAATAAGTGTTCTTTTACATCAGTTGAAGAATCGATGTAAAAAGTCACGAATTTCTATATCGTCCGCATCAACATTAGTTGTGGAACTGATGCAGAAAGCCTCCCAGAACCGATGTAGAATCCTATTTTTCTACCAGTGACTTAGACATTTTTTTACCGAATGAAATTTGAACAAGACTCTCAAAATGTAAAAAGCAATTTGACACACAAGTAGAACACCTAAAGCACATAAGTGATGGTTCAAGTAAGAATAAACAATTTTAACCAATAAAATAAGACAGTTACAACATTTAAACGGTGGGAAATAGTTCAAGACATTAAAAACACAAAATGAACAACATAAAAATTGAAAGAAAGACAAGAAAATTAGAAAAGAACTAATCTCTTGCAGAACTAAGGCCCCTGATACGACATGATGAAAAAACACCTTATGCCATTCCTTGTTCTTCTTCTACTGTTGTATTTGTTTTTTTTTTCTTTCATAGAGATGGAGAATGATGGCAGAAGCATGTTTAAAGTGCAAATATGTCACAATTTTATAAAAAGAATTTAGGTGCTTAAATCTAGTTAGGTTGAGCCAACACACTAAGAGGAGTCTAGAAGTGGTATAGAAAGAAGACTACACTAGAGAGAACTTTGAAACAAGTAGAAGACTTTCAAAGTGGATGGAATTTTATTACTCAAATTATACTAGTTCACCCTTCCTCAAGGGCTACGTCCGGTCCTTTGCCAACAAGCAAAGAGTTTCACTAAAAGATCACTACGATCAGTTCAATACAACACAACACCCTTCCTCCTAGTAAGTTAACACTACATACCACAGCACACAACCTACTACACACCACAATAGTTGCAAAATAGTGCAGAACCCTACTGCACAACCCAAATTACAAACCCTATTCAATATGGGAACCAAACTCACAATTATAAATCACAAAACCTATGCAATTTGCAACCACACCACTCGCAACACAAGAATTATCAAGAGTATTACAAAACAACAATACTTCTACACAAACAATATACAAATAGATGAAAAACAATGTAGAAGACTTAGCTGTGGTGCTAAACCAAGAATTGCACGAAACCCACTCAATGCAAGGCTCCAAGATTAAGGTTCTTGAGGTTTTTCTTGAAGTAAATCAAATGTCACACGTTCTCAAGGTGTACGCATGTTTTTCTCTCTTAGAAAATCACAATTGATCTATCAAATGTCTTAGGTACGGTTTTTTTGGTATATCACAAATCGCGCGCTACCATTTTATAAGAAAACTGTTTTTTTTTTTTAAATCTATCAAAAATTTAATCGATTGTTTCAATCATTCAATCGATTGATTTTTCCATGACTTAGAAAATATCCAGTAAGTTGATTTCTGAAAAATAGTTTATTGATTTACTCTTTAAAAATATATCTTTCAAAATCTATTAATCGTCATTTTAGAACCACTTAAATGTTTGTAAAACAAAATAAAATTTGGAGCTTACTTTTAGTGATATGCCATGCAACTCATGATTTTGAACCAAAACTCACTCACACACACCCAACCTATGTTCTAGACCGAAACTCCATCATGTTCCATGATGGCTTCAAGTAATCCACTTAGCAAGCTTTGATCAATGTTGATTTTATCAAATCACGTAGCAACCTCAGTGCTAACACTCTAGACCATGGGCTTTAGATAGAGAAATTTCTTATTAGCAATGGATAACATAAAGGGTTAGGAGAGTTAAGTTACCTTTCAGGCTAATTTCTTCTAACCTAGTAAATAAAGCGCCAATATCGGATTAAGAACCTGAAGTAGCAAAGAGGTTAAAGAGAGGGGTAGAAGAGTTAATAGATGAGAAAGTCAAGATGAGTAGTGATCTCCAAAGCCTAGTCGTGACTATGCAAATATAAGGAAAGATTATAAGGAGATGATGAGAAAGAAAAATGAATAAAGATACTATACTTTTAGGGTCAAGCAAGACTTGACAGTTACTAACATTGAGTTGGCAATGAGGGCCCAGGAAAGGGACACGACCTTATTCGCGGAATGATTGTGGATGGATTTGTATGAGGATATCAAAAAGAATAAGTGCGAGATAACGAGGACATTTTGTGATGTACAAGAGCGTTTAGAAGAGGAACGTGAGAAATGAGTAGAAGCAGAGATGAAATATCAGGCCTTGATTTCTCAAATGGAGGGCTACATAGAAGAGGATGAGAAGATAGCTGAACACTGGAAGATGTGCTTTTCTTAACTAGAAGCACTGGCTAATGGGACAATTGAAGATGTTCCGAGTATGCTAGCTGAGGCTGATGCAGCTCTATTTTTCTTTAAACCACCAAAGGCAATTGAAACTTTCATAGAGCATTGTAAATAGCTAGTGGGAATTATGAAAGATATGGTTGTTCACAGTAGAGATTGATAGTTGCTTTACTTTCATTGGTTGAAGTTTGTAATAAATGTTGTCATTGACAACTTCGTTCTTAATAAATTTAGACTCATTTTAAGTCTTCATGTGTATTCCACAACCTTTACAGCTACTGTATAATTGCATTTCTTTCACATCTTTTACTAATTTCTTAAAAATAAAAATAAATAAATAAAAATAATTTTTATAGTGCTTGTTTAATTAATTTGCATTGTTATTTTCTTTTCACATCTTTCTCTAATTCATTTGTAAAATAAAATAAAATTGAAAAATGCAAGAACGACTAAATTTTCACAACATCTATATAGAACTCGTGCAAACAGCAAAAGGATAGAACACTAGGGTGAAGCACAAGAGTCCATGAAAGCTAACATAAGCCAATTGAAGGATCAAATGGGGAAAATCTTTGAAGTCTTAGCTGCTATGAAAAACACTAAGGACAATCCTGAAGTTAGAAATGAAGAGGCAACATCTTCCAATCCTATGGTATCATAGCTTGGAATAATGCCAATATAGAACAATAATGCTCAAGGGAATAGAATGACTCATACTGGATGGCCCCCATATATGAACTGTAAAAGGGATTTTCATTGAATATTCAGAAGTGAGTTTAAAAATTGAGGAGACTCTATTATATGGAAGGTGAGCTCGTCCAAAAAGAAGAGACAAAAAAAGGGCGTTAACTTTGTTAATCAAGAGTTAACTCTCCTAAGCATGATTAGTACATGATAATCCCTTGAAATTAAGAAGTGCACATGGGTAGTTTCTTGAATTAAGAGAAATGTAATGATGACATTGTTAGCCTAATTTGGCTATCATAACAAGTGCACCATCACAAATGTAGCAAGTAATAAATATATTGTTCTTTCCCAAGGGATTTATGAAATACACAACAATTTAAACAATTATAATAAATTTAGACTCAAGAAATACCCATAATTAAAATGTTGTGCAGAAATTCAAACAAATAAATATTTTTAGGGTTTTTGTATCAAAACTTGGAATAAAAGATGAATAAAATGAATTTCCCAAGGTTAGATTTCACCAAACCTCACATTCATGTATGAAAACAATTTTCTTCTTTTCATTCAATTATCAATGTCAACTCATAATAATACTCAAACCTCAATTCCTTAGCAGAATGAGTCAAAAATAATTTATTAATTGTCAATTCCTTGACCAATTATATAAATAAATCTTGCAATATCCACAAGGATCTAAAGAGAACAAATGAATCTTGTTCTATTCATACACACAAGCTTTCATCTGGTATTTTAATTCAATTACTGATTATAGAAGATATTTCTCAATACCCTAATAATAAATGATCAAGTCATGAATGAAAATGACAAGAAATAATCGCATAATTAAGACACTAGTAAATTAAAAGAAAAACATCTATGCAAAAGACATATCTATTAAAACCAAACTGATTACATGAGAGTTTCATCTAATTACATCTAACCCTAACAATAATGGGTGTAGCTCCGAATAGCCATGAGAAGACCAAACAACCAATAAGTACAATGAAAGAGGGTTGATTAAACCCAGAAACCCTAAGTTATCTCCAAGTCTGACTTTTTCTGATCTTTGGCCAAAGATCCATAACCCTAACTCAAAGCAAATATTAAATAGAAGGTTGTAAACATCGCCCGCGCCCGACTCAGGTCAAGTACATCAAGTGCCAGATGATTTTGTGACAAGAGTAAGCTTTGAAGCCCAACCTGCACCAGGCCTAGGTTTGGTGTGTTGGACGCTTTTCTCAGGTAGTTCTCTCGGTTTCCCTCAAGATGTGTTTAGGTTTTTTAAGCCAGGCTTGGCTTGTCTTGCACAAACTTTTCTCCTTTCTCTCACTCCTTCAAGGCTTCAATCCTCCTTCTTCTAATTCAATGTTTCTTTGCTCAGATTCAATCAAAATACCAAGATTTAATAATTAAATGTATTTTCTGACTCTCAATCAATTATTAACAAAAAAACAAATAAAAACATGGAGAGGGTTTATTAGGCACTAGTGACATACACATTGTTTTTAGTGAATGAAATTTGAAACACGACTCTCAAAATTTAAAAAGCAATATGGCACACAAGTAGAACACCTAAAGCACATAAGTGATGGTTCAAGTAAGAACAAACAATTTCAACCAATGAAATAAGATAGTTACAACATTTAAATGGTGGGAAATAGTTCAAGACGTTAAAAACACAAAATGAACAACATAAAAATTGAAAGAAACACAAGAAAATTAGAACTAATCTCTTACAAAACCAAGGCCCCTGATACCACACGATAGAAAAGTACCTTATGTCATTCCTTGTTCTTCTTCTATTGTTTAGTTTGTTTTATTTTTCTTTCTTGGAGATGGTGGATGATGGCAAAAGCATGGAAAAAGTGCAAATATGTCACGATTTTTGAAAGGAATTTAGGTGCTTAAATCTAGATGAGGTTGAGCCAACACATTAGGAGGAGTCTAGAAGTGGTCTAGAAAGAAGACTATACTAGACAGAACTTTGCAACAAGTAGAAGACTTTCAAATTGGATTCTATTTTATTACTCAAATTAAAGTTGAAATTTATAAAAGCGAAGTGTCAACACCGAATTTCGTCCGGGTTAAAAGAATGAAATAAAAAATAAAAAGAGAGAAAAAAAAAGTATTTTTAATCAATTCTCATAAAACTTAGGTTTTGAATTTCAGAATTTTATGTTTTCATTTTAGAAGGGGAAAATACAAAACAATATGATCTATATTTTATCCTTTTTACCATTTTAGGAAAAAAATTATTTTGAAGACTCTGTTTTATGGCCTTTTAATGGTATGTAATTATTCTACTTAATTGTAAATAATTTTAATTAAGGAAATTAATTTTTCAGTTTTTCTTAATAAAGAGCATTACTTAAAATTTGGTGACAAAAGAAAATCAGGAGTCTGAAAATGGAATTATTTATATTCTTAAGAGGAGGTTATAGAGAGAAAAAAAATTACACTGTAGATTTTATTCTGCAATCATATATACATGTTCACATGTAGAACAAGACGCAATTCTATAGAGAGATATAAAATACACACAACTCTAGACACAGAAAAAATTCTATAGGCACAGAAAAATTCTACACAACACGTTATAGAAAGACATGGAAAAAATCACACATGAAAATTATACTCTGAAAAAGTCATCAAAAGTTTAAAAGTCCAAAAGTGTCCAGTTTATAGATTGAATATTCAAAAGTGAGACTCCATTATATGGAAGGTGAGTTTGTCCAAGAAGAAGAAGAGACAAAAAAAAAGCGAAGTTAACTTTGCTAATCAAGAGTTAACTCTCCTAAACATGATAATCCCTTGAAATTAAGGACTGCACATGGGTAGTTTCTTGAATTTAGGGAAAGGTAATGATGACATTGTTAGCCTAATTTTGCTATCATAGCAAGTGCACCACCACAAATATAGCAAGTAATAAATATATTATTCTCTCCCAAGGGATTTATTAAATACACAACAATTTAAATGATTATAATAAATTTAGACTCAAGAAATACCCATAACTATAATGTTGTGCAGAAATTCAAACAAATAAATATTTTTAGTGTTTTTGTATCAAAACTTGGAATAGAGAAAAGGGTAAAAGATTAATAAAATGAAATTGTGGAGTTAGATTTCACCAAAACTCACTTTCATATATGAAAACAATTTTCTTCTTTCAGTCAATTATCAAGTCAACTCATAATAATACTTAAACCTCAATTCCTTAGCAGAAGTCTAAGATAATCTATTAACTGTCAATTCCTTGACCAGTTATATAAATAAATCTTGCAATATCCACAAGGATCTAAAGAGAACAAATGAATCTTGTTCTATTCATACACACAAGCTTTCATATGGTATTTTAATTCAATTCATGATTATAAAAGATATTGCTCAATACCCTAATAATAAATGATCAAGTCACGAATGAAAATGACAAGAAATAACCGCATAACTAAGACACTAGTAAATTAAAAGCAAAGCATGTATGCAAAAGACATATTTATTAAAACCAAACTGATTACATGAGAGTTTCATCTAATTACATCCAACCCTAACAATAATGGGTTTAGCTCCTCATAGCCATGAGAAGACCAAACAACCAATAAGTACAATGAAAGAGGGTTGATTGAACACAAAAACCCTAAGTTATCTCTAAGTCTGACTTTTTCTTATCTCTGGCCGAAGATCCATAACCCTAACTCAGAGCAACTATTAAATAGAAGGTTGTAAACATCGCTCGCATTCGGCTCAGGTCAGCTATGCCGAGCGCCACATGATTTTGTGACAACACCAAGCTTTGAAGCCCAACCTGCACTAGGCCCAGGTTTTGTTCGTTGGGTGCATTTCTCTCGGTTTCCCTCAAGTTGGGTTTAGGCTTCTCCTTTCTCTCACTCTTTCAAGGCTTCAGTCCCCCTCCATTTAATTCAATGCTTTTTTTGCTCAAATTCAATCAAAATACAAAGAATTAATAATTAAATATATTTTTCTGACTCTCATAATCAATTATTAATAAAAACCAAATCAAATTGAGAATTAAGCAGATTTTAAACATGGGGAGGGTTTATTATGTAATAAAAATTGGTCCAAAAATATCATATAAAACTATTGTTGTTCTATTTGTTTTTGTCTTTCTTATTCGACAAAGGCAACAAAGAAAACGAAACAATGTTGCCCTAGATCTGACATAAATGAATATTTTTTTTGGCAAAGAAATAATAAATAAATAAGTATAACACTTGGGGTTCCAACCCTTTTATACAAAAAAACTACCTGACATTTGTTATTTGATACTCAATTGCTACCCTGTAATCTACCCCACGCATATACAGTCCTCGCTACATCTAATAAACACTTATACATCAGTTGTGTTTTACCCTAGACTACCTAGTATATAGAGGTTGAAAATATTTATATCATACAGATTCAAAAATACTAGCCCACATACGCTACATTAGTCATAACCATTTCAATTTGGCCCAAAGCAAGTTGTCCAACAACAATGCCAAGGCCATTTATTCACATCACGAGTGTATTATGATTGTTCATCAAAGGTTGTGTCACATAACCTCCTTATATCACCTCTTCACAACATCCATATTCTCACTCAGTATGCTTTAGCCAATCCAAATCTTGTGTGCTTTTACATTATTGTGATTGCTCCCCTTGTATTTGTGTTGCATTGAACCCCAACAATGTAGACACTAAACAAAAAAAAAAATTATCCAACATCACATGCATGATAAAACATCAAAATACATGTTCTTGATTTTGCATTTCTTGTGTTACCTTTAATTATTAATGACTAGAGAATATGGGTTTAAAAATCTATATGTGTGTATTTTGCTAAATGAGCAAGTCATTGATCCCAAATACTCCCACATACCTAGACTCCCTCACATATACCCAAATCAGAAGACCCATATATATCAACATTTTAATACAAAGCCTAAGGTTATACCAGTTAGAATAAGAGAATTATACTTTTGGTATTTTATATTTTAACCATGCACAACTCTTCATTTGTATCACACACATTACCTCTTTAGCATAAAATTTTCTATTTTGAAAGATTATTCGGTTGCATCAAGTGACACTATGCTCTATGTAAATATTGTCCTTTTACGTCGTACTTAGGATACACATCATAAAAGTGGTGTACAAATTTGCAAAAGTGCTACTGTACTTTTTTTATATCAAATTTTCCTTCAAGTGACATAAAGTATACAAGGTGAAAGACACATTTTTCACTAGTGCCAAGAGTATATAAAGATTCATTATTTTTTGTATATTGTATATCAAACAATTGTTTCTCCTAAGATAAAAATATTTCTTTTTATTTTATAGTATTCTAAGACTTAAAATTGGTAATCTTGATTGATGGTGAAATTTTGTTTGAAAATTAGAAGTTTTTAAAAGGTTTTTCACAGTAAAAACAAAATCAAGCTTTAAGATTGAAAATATTTATTTTTACCATATTTTTGGGCTTATTTTCATAATGAAATCAACTCTTTTGAAGCTTGGATCCTATTAAATCCTATGTTTTTATCTCTCTTTATAAATAAGTTGTTTCTTGTTATAAATAATCGGTCACTTGAGATTTTAATCAAATTTTACTCTAAATCTCATTAATTTTGTCAAATAATCAAATAGGAAGCATTGGATAAAGAAGAGAAGGATTAAAGCCCATAAAGGAGGAGATAAAAGATAATATTTGACGTAGATCAATTGTGCTTGGTGCCACTTTAGCTGGCTCAGACATCGCTAACCTAGAAATTGTGTATTTAAAGAGGTCTCTACATTAGGTTTAGGCACTCTTGAGGCACTCTCCACTCTATCTGTGAGTTAGACTCTACCTGGGAGTAAACAAAATGTAGTCGTGAGATGATGGTTAGGGTTTAAAGGGCTTCCTTTTCTCCTCTTTGTATGTCCACTTTCTCCATTGTTCATTCTTCTCATCTTGTTGGTATTTGATGTAATCAATAGAATTGTCGTGTAATCAATATTGGCTTTATATATATGTCTTTCCTTTTAATATTAGTATTTTGTTTTTATGCTCGTTGTCTATCATGTTTATTCATGGCTTGATTATTGATTCATAGAGTATTGAGAAATATCATTTGTAATATGGATATGAATCAAAGTACCAAACGAAAGCTTGTGTTTAGGAATAGAACATGATTCGTTTGTTGTCCTAAGACCCTTGGCAATGCAAGTTTCCTGTGTATAATCGATCAAGGAATTGATAGTTAATGGATAAGCTTAAGCTCATTAACATAAAGAATTAAGGTTTGAGTATTATTGTGGGTTGACATTGACATTTGTTTGGAAAGAAAGTAAATGTTTTTATGCATGAGAGTGAGATTTGATAAAATTTAATCCTAGCAATTGCATTCACTAGTAGAAAAATCACATTTTACAGAGGTTCTAGACCACATACAACACCGGTTATGGAACCGCTATAAATTCCACCGTTGTAAAAAGTCTTTGACATACTACAGCGGTTAGACAACCGCTATAGTATATATGAGATACTACATTGCTTCTTCAAAAACCGTTGTAATAAACCCACCCAATTGTCCAACCAAAAGCAATTTTATCCGGGGAGGAAATATTCCAACAGTTGTAGAGAGGCAACAACTGCTGCAATAGAGAGATACACAGTTATTGCATTAGGCAACCGTTGTAGTATCTCTATTTTCTTTTCTAAAAAAAATCTAGAATTTTCTTGAATTCTTTGATAAATCTCTAATCCATACAAGGAAACACTACAACAATTTCAAATTTTTTTTGACAAGTATACACATGAGAAATAGAAAAAAAATTGCAAAAAATACTAAAAAAATAAAAAAGAAATAGTAAATGATGGAATTTTGGAAAAAAATTGAAATTCGAATCACCTCTAATGACTACCCATGAGGTTCGTTACGCCATTTCGAGCAACCTTCATTTTTGGAGTGTCTTAATCCGAGCTCTCTATTAAAAGTTATGATCGCTTGAAGTTTTATCGCCCTAAATTTTTGTAACTCAAAATCTACGATAAGTCTATATAACGTAAGAACTCTACCATCAAAATATACACTAAATCAAGTTGTTAATAAAAATTTGGGTCAAAAACAAATTTATAACTATTTTTTAATAAATTTACAAAATTGCTAACCTCTTGCAAAGAGAATTGGTAAGGAGTGTCAAACCAAGCATTCGTAGTGGAGAAAATATCACTCATCAGACATATAACATCCTCAAAAACCTGCAACGTAAAAAAGTTACCAATGTCGAAAACGCTGAAGAAAATAGATGAAGGCAATGAAGGAACCAAAAAAATGAGCGTGAGTGAGAAGAGCAAAGAATGACCAGAGAGACTTAGCGACATGGCGCAAAAGGGAGAGGGAAAGACAAATAATGCAAAAGTGAAAATATTAGGTTAATAAACAGTGTTCAGGGATTAAAACAGGGATATTACAGCGGTTGAGATCTCCAACCGCTATTGTAAGGAGCTACTACGGTGGTTGGGATCTCCAATCGTCATAGTATCTCCTCTTTCTTAAAAGAATTTGAAAAAAATTAAACTCGGTCGAGAGAGATACTACAGCGGTTTGAGCTCCCAACCACTGTAGTATCTCTAATTTCAATTTAAAAATTCTAGAAAATCTAATACACATGCCTCGAGGATATTACAATGGTTGAAACCCCCATCGCTATAGTATCATCTCAATGGAGTTTTAAATTTTTGAAATTTTTTTAAACAAAATGGAATACTACAACAGTTGAGATCTCCAACCGTTGTAGTATACTACAACAGTTGCGCCTAATAACCGCTGTAAAATCTTTCCACTTAATTTAAAAAATGTCACCATGTTTTTATTTACCGCAATTACATTTTAACCGTTGTTTTATCCTGTCGTAGAATGTGGTTTCTACTAGTAAGTCCATATCCTCTCCATTACTTTTTCCATATTCAAAGTGTTTGTAAAAATAGAAAAATATATTTTAATTGTTTTTTCATAAATGTTATTTTCTTATTTATCAATTTAAATATTAAAAATAATCCATAATCTAAATTTATTATCAATTACAATTATTATTACGTATTGCATAAGTTACTTAGAAAATAACGATACATTTAGAACTTATTACATGATATATCTAGAACTTATTACATGATAAACTGATTAACTTGTCATCATTAAAAAAATACTAGCAAAAGATATTGAGATCTTTTTAACTCATTTAATTAGTTTCCTATTACATATTTTAACATGTACAATAATATCAACAATTATTATTGCAAGTGAGTGTATGAAAAAGAGTTTTAAAAATTAAAATTGCTAAAATCCTATTTCAATTAAAGTCAGAAGCCAGTTTAAATAATTTTTCTCTATTTTCTTTTCCAAATAATCTCTTAAATAATCCAAATTGTGAATTTCTTTTTGATGATTTAAAAAATATCCAAAAGCTATATTCAAATGTTATAAAACGACATTAATCTTTTACTTAGACAGTACCGACCCCATTGATGGACGCACCACTGGAACGTGCTGTAGCCTGTTGCTAAACTTTTTGGTGGGAAACACTGAAAAGAAACATCAGTACCCGTTTCACTCACTCCTACAAGGACCACATGGGGTCGACGTACCGCAACATGTTTGCTACGACCTTTGCTGCGACCTTTATGCTTCTCAGATCCATTATAATCGTGTTTATGTAAAAAATAACAATTTGACAAGTAAAAGCATTCATTCCAATAATATAATAATATATTAGTGTTTTAAATTAAAAAATAAAAAAATATGATTAAAATATTAATTTCTTAAGTTGTTCAATAGGTGTAGTTATTTTTTTGTCAAAATATCAAGGCATTTATGTGAAAACTCAACACCTCATCTGGGAAATTTGTTCTTCTTATTTTTAAATATAAATTAAAAAAATAGAATTAATTTTTATATAAAGTAAAATTAATTTATATTTAATCTAATTTATAGGAAGGGTAAATTATGATTTGGGTATCTGAAAAATAGAAAAAGTGATAAAATGGATTAGTCATATATGTTTTGACTCCCCCACTTTTTAGGTCCGTCAAAAACAAATCAGACGACCAGCTCCTTCATATTCAAGGTTGACTGTGAGTTCAGATCCAATCTTCCTAGGAATGAATATAGAACTAAATATTTGTATTTTTTCAAAAACAATTTAAATGTATTCGCGTGAGGATTCTAAATGTGACTTTGTCTCAAGTTGAGTAAAAATAAATTTTAAGAATAAATATCGAGAGCAGTATACAAAAAAATGCATACATTCATTTTCATTTTTTTTTTATAATGAAATGATAATTGATTGTTACCGAATCTCTCATTGTTTTATATCTGAAAAACCCGATGTATCTTTTAAATTGATGCGTTTCGCGCATGTAATATAAAAAATTGAAAAAATAATTCTGGCCGCTTACTAGTTGTTTGAAATCCGGGTTAGCGTACTAACTCCAACCTACCATTTTCTTTATTTTTCTTGCACTCGGTCATTTCTCGACGCTTATAAATGCAATAGTATGGGAGATCAGAATCAACAGCAATAGCACAAGCAGAACTTCAGTATGGCTATGCTTTACTTCAGTTTGGTTATTGTGCTTTTTCTCTTTTCTCTTAAGCTCTTGTTTCCAACAAGAAAATTCAGAAACCTTCCTCCAGGACCATTTTCTTACCCTATAGTAGGAAACCTCTTGCAACTGGAACAGCCTTTCCACCGCACTTTCACTCAATTGTCGCAAAAATACGGCAAAGTCTTCTCTCTCTGGTTCGGTTCCCGTCTCGTTGTCGTTGCTTCTTCGCAAGCCGTGGTGCAGGAATGCTTCACCAAACACGACATTGCACTGGCGAACCGACCCCACTTTCTGCTTGGCAAGCACATCAGTTACAACAACAGCACTATCCTTCACTCCTGCTACGGCGAGCACTGGCGCCATCTCCGCCGCATCTTGTCGCTGGAGGTTGTCTCAACGCACCGTTTAAACGCCTCCTACGATATCAGAAGGGACGAGCTCATGAAGCTCATGCAGAAGCTTTTTCACGTCTCGCGCAATGACTTCACTAAAGTGGATCTCAAAACCATGTGAGCACTTTAAAGTCAGACAAATTTCTTTAGATAGCATCAATTAAAGAATCTTATATTGAAGTCAACCTAAACTAAATAATTTTAGGAAAGTGGGATTAAATGCTTTATTTCGAAACTGATAGGGTAAATTTATATATTAAATAAATATGGCGACAGAATTTTTTATATAATTTTCTTTCTGTAGTATGTTCGGGAAATGTAAACTAGTCTTCTTGTAATACTAATTAAGAAATAAAAAATTTATTAATAAATTACATTCATGATTGAGATTTGTTGAAACTACACTAATATTTTCTTGTTTTTTAACACTCATGAATCGGATAATGTTTTCAAATACTTAAAAGAGTCAGTTTAGTGTAAAAACTGTGTCCATTTAATGGTTTTAAATCTTTAAAGGGAGATCCCTAAGTGTAAAATTGGAAAAAGAAAAACATATTTACGAAGTTTTTCAAAGGTAACCAATAAAATTTGTTCTATATTTTTTATAATTTTTAATGCAACTTTTAAAAAATACACTATTAGCAAAAACAGTGTATTACATTACATATTTTTCTCAGTTTTGTTGTAAAAGCTAATGTATAAATATCATGTCTAAATTAAGGGTTATGGAAACATCATTTAATACTATGATGAGGATCGTATCAGGAAAGAGATTCTACGGTGATGATTGTGATGTTAGTGATGTGGAGAAAGCAAAAGAATTCAGAGCTATCCTGAGAGAGATGGTGGCATTAGCAGGAGTAAACAACCGTGGAGATTTTTTACCTTTCATGAGATGGTTTGATTTTGATAATTTAGAGAAAAGGTTAAAAAGTATTGGTAAGAGAATTGATGTATTCTTACAATCACTCATTGATGAAAGCCGAAATACAAATAAGAGTGACAATACTATGATAGATCATCTCCTAGTTCAACAACGATCACAACCTGAACAATACTCCGATCAAATCATCAAGGGACTTTGCATGGTAATTGTTTTTACAAACATGGATATTCATTTTTACATGCAAAACACTGTTATATTCTTAAAATTGATAAAGATCATCATGATAAAATCACTATTATAAAACTAATTCAAAAAAAAATTGTGAATGCACAATTTGTTCATTGTAATCATTGTATCTACAATATGATTTCATGAAAACTTTAACACATATTTGAAGATTAACAAATCGATCATCTATTTTTGTGTACAATGAGAATAATATTTTTGGGAGTCATTATGTAGTAATTAATTCTAAAGAAACTAAGAAGGATATTTTTCTTGATGTAGGGTATTGATATTTTTTTTTCTTTTACAGAGTATGCTTCTTGCAGGAACAGATACGTCAGCTTTAACTTTAGAATGGGCAATGGCTAATTTATTAAACCATCCAGAAGTTTTAAACAAGGCAAAGAAGGAAATAGACACTCATGTAGGACCAAATCGTCTTGTACATGAATCTGATATGTCAAAACTTTCATATGTTCAAAACATTTTTTTTGAGACAATTCGATTGCACCCTGCTGCTCCACTTTGGTCACCACATTTGGCTTCAGAAGATTGCACCATAGGAGGATATAATCTCCCAAAAGGAACAATTCTACTAGTGAATGCTTGGGCTATTCATCATGATCCAAAATTACAGAGTGATCCAACACAATTTAAGCCAGAAAGGTTTGAGAAGGAAAGTGAATCAAGTAGTTTACTCTCATTTGGAATAGGAAGGAGGGCTTGTCCTGGATCAAACTTGGCTCAACGTACTGTGGGTTTATCTTTGGCCTTATTGATTCAATGTTTTGAGTGGAAACGAGTTGGTAAAGAAGAAATTGATATGTCTGAAGCAAAAGGAATAACTATATCAAGAAAAAACCCATTGGAAGTTTTGTGCAAGGCACGTGAATCAGCAACAATTATGGATGTTTACTGATTTCTGCTGCTGGTGTTATTTAAAGAATAAAGATATGGACGTGTCCTGATATGATGCCCATGTTATTTTGTTATTTAAGGAATAAAGATAATGTAATGTATGGAGAATAAATATGTGTCTATCATGTAATGTGCTAGAAATAAATATGTTTTTGTGTGGACACATGTTATTTAAAGAATAAGGATAATGTGTATTTTAGGGAATAAATATGCCTTTATTGTGAAATTTGGTGGAAATAAAATTGTACTTATAAGCTAGGTTTTGTAATAAATTTATATAATATTTATATCGTGTAATATAATAATTAATTTGATAAATCTTATCTATAGTTATTAATTTATATATATAAATAATACACATATAAATGTAGTTATTGATTTAATAATTTAATTTATTACATATTTGAATTTGAGACCGTTTATACATCAAAATTGGTTTTCTGGTATAAATAGCTTATTAAAATTGAGAAATAGCCGATTGATTTTCTGGGTAGCACTCAAGATTTGGTTATGGCAATCAAAACATTGAAATTTAATTAACAGTTTTTCTGAACAGAAATCTTTTCAAAATCTTTTTCAATCTCTCTTCTTCACTAACAGTTTTGAAAGAAGTCACTAAGCTTGATCACTGTTAAATCTTAAAAAATTGTCACAGTTAAAAATTTTAGTTGATTGAATTTGATTTTAATCGATTGATTTTCCTGCCAGTATAACAAAAATTCGGCTAAGTATTGTTTGGCAAATTTTAGTCAGTTGAATTGTATTTTCAACCTGTTGTTTTTCTATTTACTCACTGCCAACAAAATTTTAATGGACTGTTTTGACATTTTAATTGACTATTTTTCTTTGTGCGTGTAAAAATTGATTTTTAGCTTGCTGTTTTGCGATTTTAATTGAATGATTTGTGTATACTTTGATTGTTGAGCATTGATCAATAAAAATTTCCAATCTTTCCAAATTGTTTTCAAAATGAATTAATGGTTCAATTCACCCCCTCTTGAACTTCAGCCTACATATTTTTCTACAATTGGTATCTAGAGCAAGTTCTTGAAAATTACTCAAGTTGATCCAAAATGACTAAAAATAAACTTGCTTTTGCAGAGGGAGCCTCAATCAATAGGCCACCTATGTTTTATGATTTAAAATATCAATTTTGTAAAGTTAGAATGAGAATTTTTATTGAATCAATTGATCGTGGTGTTTGGGATGTTACTGTGAATCGTCCTTTTGTGCCTCAAGCTATTGTTGATAATCAGTATGTTGATAAACCATGGTTTGACTGGATTGATAGTGAGAGCAAGAAAGCTCTATGATTATATTACAAATAATATAATTACCTCATCACTTACTCTTGATGGATTTTTCAAGGTCTCACAGTGTGCATCAGCTAAACAGAAGTGGGATACCTTAGAAATAATGCATGAAGGCACAAGCGATGTGAAAAGAGTAAGGAAGCATGCTTTGATACAAAAGTATGAGCTCTTCAGAATGAAGCCAGGGGATATGATTGCAGACGTATAAAAGAGATTCACTCACATTGTAAATCATCTGATAGGTTTGGGAAAAGTTTTTGACAAGGAAGAGTTGAACATAAAGATTCTGAAATGCTTGGATAGAAGTTGACAGCCAAAAGTCACAACCATTTCAGAAACAAGGGACCTCACCAACTTGACCACTACAACATTGTTTGGCAAACTCAGAGAGCATGAACTGGAAATGAACAAAATGAATGAGCAAGAGCATGGTGAGAGAAAGCAGAAGGGGATAGCAGTCAAGTCTGCAGTTCAGAAAGAGGACAGTAATGATGAGTGTTCCAGTAGTTGTAGTGAGACAGAGACACTGACACTACTTACCAAAAAATTTAGCAAATTTCTGAAGAGAAGGGGAAAGGACAAGAGTCAACCATCAAAGAGCTATATTAAAAAGGTTGATAATTTCTCTAACTTTACTTGATTCAAGTGTGGTAAGAAGAGACATAAAAGTGGAGTTTCATAGTCAGTCGCATAAAGTTAATGCCCCTAAGAAGAAGTATGGGAAGAATAAAAGACAGAGAAAGGCATACATTGCTTGAGAGGATGATGATACTTCCTATAGCTCTTCATCAAAAAAAGAAAAGGAAGCAAATATCTGCATGATGTTGGACATGACACAGAGAGCAATGTGAGTTCTAACATTTTCCTAACTCGTGAGAATTACAGTACTTTACTTAATGCTTTTAAAGAAACTTGTGAGGAGGCTAACCGTCTAGCTCTTTCAAACAATAGACTTAAGGTACTAAAGAATTGGCTTGAAAATAAAGTAAGTCAATTAAAAGAAGAGTTAATGGACTTAAAAATCGATTTTTAAATGTCGTGAGATGATTCATAATAACTCTTTTTGTGATTGTACTGGAATTGTTAAAGTGACTATCTGTGATAACTGTGAAGTTTTGAAAGAAAAGGTGAAATACTTGATTAAAATAGTTTCTAAATTTTCTATGGGAACTTCCAATTTAAATGTACTGCTTGGGTCTCAAAATTGTGTTTTCAATAAAGCATGCATCAATTTCCAAGATGGTTTTAAGAAGAAAGTTAAGAAGTTTAAAATATTTTTTTAATCACAATGGTAAATCAACTTCACCTTTTGTCTCTTTCTTCTATTGTATGGAAGGAGGACACACAATTTGACATTGTAGAGTAAGCTTACATTATTTACCAAAAGGCCTTGTACAGTGGGTTCCCAAGGGTACCATTAACAAAACTGGACCCACACTAGTAGAAAAAACACATTTAATCACGGTTATACAAGGCTTACAACCGCAGTTCTAGAACCACGGTAGATCCAACCGTGATGGAAAGTATAACATACCACCGTGGTTCTTAAGGAACAGCGGTAAGAAATGCCCAGAGTGCACAAAAAATGACTTAAAAAAAGCTAGTAATGGACATACCTACGCGATTGTAGAGAAAAACGCCTTGGTATGTCCATTTTTTTTTAAATAGCAGCAGCTATTTGCTACTGCCCAAAACCAATATTCTAAAGCTAGGCAATCCTGCGCATTCAATAACAAGCCCATCTAGGAATCTTTAGGTACAAAATTCAAAACCTACTCAATTCAAAATTCAATTTTTACACAAACACTACAAGTTATACTCTAAGTATTCACAAACATTATATAAGTCTATACATACACTACAAAGTTGTTACAATATACTATAAGTTAGACAAAAATTATATAAGTCATACAATATACTATACATACTACAAGTTTATTCTAAGTTGTCATTTCTCTTTTCAATGAAGTAAGTTGCCCATTCTTTCCCAATATCTTCTCTGGACGTTTGGTCAAGTGGGTCTGGATCTGAGAAAACCTAAAATAGGATAACCGTGTTACTAGTTATCATCATATGAAACTCATCATAATTTTATCTAATTTGAACACTTTCATACATGTTCCCAAGAGTCAGTGATATGGGCTTTGACTATGGTCATCATCCAATGCATAACGTAATAGCCACATTCCCAACCTCTTTTTTGCTTGTTACACTACAGTTTCATCAAAGTTAAATCATTAAACAAGTCCACAATGAATTTATCAATAAAATCATCACGCAATAAGTCAACAAAACCTAAAGTGATTTCTCTTTCCCTTCAAGTTTACCTACTACAGTACCGGAGTGAACATGATCTCCACCAGACAAACGTAATGCTTTAGCTAGTACACGAAAGTGCATACCATGATTCTTTTGTCTGTCGATAACTACATGCATTGCACGATGTATATGAAGAAGTAGACCATTATCCCAGCAATAACGAGCCAAGCTAGTATTTGTAGTGAATCCCCTTGTTAAATAATCATGCATTATGATAGGAACGCCTAATTCTCTAGCAAATACAGCTCTTTTGATCATTTCTTCACATGTACCCGCAGTTGCATTCAAGTAATGCTATTTTATTTCACCTGTTTTAGCCTGTGCTTTATAAATCGCTTCAGCACAAAATAAGAAACGGTCTCTCCAACGCATAAATGGTTGGGAATTCACATTTTCATCATCTTTGGTAAAATCAAGTCCCCCTCGAAGACATTCCTAAACTGCTCTACCATAATTCTTAGCGGATAACCTCAATTTAGGTTTAATAATACATCATAATAGGGGACAACCATACTTGTTCAATTTATCTCTCTCAACTTGGATGTCATGAGGTGGACCTTGGAAAGTTTTAATATAAGCGGTTGGGATTCGCGAATCCTCCAGACGTAGAGCACCAGTGCCTTGAACCCAAATACATTACCAACAATAGAAGTAAACATGTTAGTAACAGAACCTTCTTCAAAAAGGTCTAAGGGATAAGCTACGTAAGCAATATATTGATTTTCTTCCCTAGCAACAGGTTCGATGTTATAGCATCGTCCTTTGTAACGATCAAAACTGGTAAGTCAATCGGTCCACATAGTTGTCCATGTACCAATAGAAGATTCGGCGGCTACCGTAGCACCTGCTTCTTAAGGTGGAACTCCAGGTTGAGGAGTTACTCAGAATGCTGCCAAGATATCAATATCTTTGGTTTCATAGTCAGGAGTATAATAAATCAATTTATAATCTTTAACACCAACTTTGAACCCAACATTTGCTTTAGTCTCTGTTAGTGGTGACATAAATCCCTCCTTACAACTCATGAATTAAGAATTCTTGAAACAATAAGGTCTACTAGATATTACTTAGGAGTTAATGAATCTTTTACAAAAATCAACTAATATTATCAAGTAATCCCAAAGGTTCATTATTATTAAATTAAACGATGGTATTTGATTTGTCAAATACATCATTATTGTATACTCCTTTCTATGTATGGCGCAACCCAATCTTTGTTTTTTTTTTTTCAATTTGTGTATTCTTCTATTTTTTAATTTTGGAATCGAAAGATCTAATCTAAATAATAAAACAAATTTACTCTTCATCTTGACAGTGATATATGTTATATATGTAAATTCCAGATGTAAAAATAGGCAGCTTTCGCCCCAGAAAATAAAAAAGAGGTCAAAAAATAGGATAAGTATAAAAAATTGTCTACTGAGGAATTAGGAAAGCCAATAAAAAAAATGAATTCTAAATTAAGGTACAAGTTCGAATTCTATCTAGAATATAGATGATATTATCTAGAATGATAGAAAAAAGAAAAGACTTTCGAAAGATTTTATCCAATTGAAATTTTTAAAATAACTGGAATAAGATTAAGAATTCAATAATTGAAATTGAATAAGTAAATATTTAAAGGGGATTAGTTGATTAGTACCAAAAAAATGGAGCATTAACTACCATTTCTTATCATTATTGAATTAACCAATCAACTTCCTTTATTATCGAACATTTCTTTTTTATTTCAAAACTTTTTGAAAAATAGGCTTTTGATATGGGAATAAATCCTACTACTTCCGGTTCTGATGTTTCTTCACTCGAAAAAAAAATCTGGGACATATTGCCCAAATAATCGGTCCAGTACTAGATGTAGCCTTTCTCCCGAGGAAGATGCCTAATATTTACAACGCTCTGGTAGTTAAAGGTTGAGTCACTGTTGGTCAACAAATTAATGTGACTTTTGAAGTACAAAAATTATTAGGAAATAATCGAGTTAGAGCTATAGTTATGAGTGCTACAGATGGTCTAATGAGAGGAATGGAAGTTATTAACACAGGAACTCCCCTAAGTGTTCCAGTAGGCAGAGCAACTCTAGGACAAACTTTTAACGTGCTTGGAGAGCCGATTCATAATTTAGGTCCTGTAGAAACTCGTACAACATCTCTCATTCATAGATTTGCACCTACCTTTATACAATTAGATACAAAATTATCTATTTTTGAAATAGGAATAAAAGTAGTAGAACTTTTAGCTCCTTATCGTCGTGGAGGAAAAATAGGACTTTTCGGCGGAGCTAGAGTGGGTAAAATAGTACATATTGTGGAATTGATCAATAACATTGCCAAAGCTCATGGAGGTGTATCTGTATTTGGCGGAGTAGGTAGTATTTGGTGGAGTAGGTGAGCGTACTCGTGAGGGAAATGATATTTATATGAAAATGAAAGAATCTAGAGTAATTAATGAACAAAATATTGTTGAATCCAAAGTAGCTCTAGTATATGGTCAAATGAATGAACTGCCAGGAGCTCGTATGAGAGTTGGTTTAACTGCCCTGACTATGGTGGAATATTTTCGAGATGTCAATGAACAAGATGTACTTTTATTTATCGAAAATATCTTTCGCTTCATACAGGAAGGATCTGAAGTATCTGCTTTATTGGGTCGAATTCCCTCTGTTGTGGGTTATCAACCCACTGTTAGTACTGAAATGGGTTCTTTACAAGAAAGAATCAGTTCTACCAAAGAAGGTTCATAACTTCTATTTAAGCAATTTATGTACCTACAAACAATTTAACTAAACCTGCCTTGCTACGACATTTGCACATTTAGATGCTACTGTACTATCAAAAGGATTAGCCGTCTCCAATCTCAAATTGTTGGTCAAGAATATTATGAGACTGCATAACGAATTAAACAAACTTCAAGACATTATAGCTATCCTTGGCTTGGACGAATTATCCGAAGAAGATCGCTTAACAATAGCAAGAGCACAAAAAAATGGCTCTAATGGGGGGGGGGGGGTTTGCTAGAATAAATAATAATGAGATAACTGTTTTAGTAAATCATGCGGAAAAGGGGAGTGACATTTGATGGAGGAGCTCCTAGGTGCCTTAGCTTCTTGTATAAGCTTCAATGGAAGTTGAGCATGGTGAAACCTTGAAGCACCGAATGGAAGAAATGGATGAACTCCTCATGTTGCGGAAGCCATGGAAATGTAATGAAGAAAGTATGCAAGGAGGTTGATGGTGAAGTAGATTGTGAAAGCCTTGAAGGAGGTTGGGCCAACCTTCAAGAGAGATAGCTCCTAGCTTCTAAGAGAAGAAACTCAATGTGAAACTTGAGACAATGTGCTGAAAATTTGGCAGCATATCATTACTCAAAATCAAGTCTACAATGGAGATTCCAAAACCTCTTATTTATAGAAGAAGAAAAAGCTAGTAGCTTCTCTAGCAAGCTAAGGTAGAGTATACAAGAAGCTAGGGTTAGAAACCCTAGCTTGCCTTGCAAGCTACCTAAGTGGCGTATGGAAGAAGCTAGGGTTGGGAACCCTAACTTGCGCCACACGTTAGGGTTAGGGTAACCTAGTGTGTGGAGCAAACTACTCTTTCCTAAACTAGGCGCCATTGGATATGCGCCACATGTTCAAATCCTATGAGTCTAAAACCCTAACCTAGGTGTCTTTTATAATTTTCAAGGCACCTAGGGTTATTTACAAAAAACCAAATTTTCCTATTCTACTTTTCACAATTTTTACAATAATCCTCAAAGCTCAAAATAGTCAGCATTTTAATCTACACAGGTGCCTCTGACTCTTTGTTTGCTTCAAGGTGTCTGAACATTGCTCTGGTGATTGGACCTTGCCTGAGCCCTCCTCCATCATCCCCACCCTCTTGAAGAGGATCTGTCCTCAGATCTGAATCGTCTACCTCATCATCATCATTGCTAGTTACAAAAGGAATGAGATCAATTACATTAAAGGTAGTATATACTCCATAATCTTCAGGTAGATCCAATTGATAAGCATTATTATTTATTTTCTTTAAAATTTGAAAAGGCCCATCACCACGGTGACTGAGTTTTGACTTTCTCTGTTTTGGAAATCTATCTTTTCTTAAGTGAAGTCAAACCCAATCTCCCTCTTCAAAACTTATTGCCCTCTTCCCCTTATTGCTTTGCTTAGCATACTTATCACTTTGTTGTTGTATTTGAATTTTAACCTTCTCATGTAACTTTTTAACAAAATCAGCCCATGATGGCCCTTCTTTATGAATAAACTCAATAGGATTGGGCAAAGGAATCAAATCCTTTGGTGTGAGAGGGTTAAATCCATATACAACCTCAAAAAGTGAAAGTTGGGTAGTCTTATGAACTACCCTATTGTAAGCAAACTCAATATGAGGAAGATACTCATCCCGTGATTTATGATTACCCTTCAAAATTGCCCTCAACATAGTAGATAGAGACCTATTAACAACCTCAGTTTGTCCATCCGTTTGGGGATGACATGAGGTAGAAAAATTGAGTTTAGTTCCTAGCCTTCCCCAAAGAGTTCTCCAGAAATGACTAATGAACTTAGGATCTCTATCGGACACTATAGTTTTAGGTAGTCCATGAAGTCTAACCACTTCTCTTAAGAAGAGCCTAGAAATGCTACTTGCATCATCTATTTTGTGACATGGAATGAAATGTGCCATTTTACTAAAACGATCCACAACCACAAAAATAGAGTCAAACCCCCTTTGAGTTCTAGGTAGCCCAAGGACAAAATCCATACTGATATCCTGCTAAGATGCACAAGCAACAGATAGTGGGGTATATAATCAATGAGGCATAGTCCTAGATTTGGCTTGTAAACAAGCAATGCACTTATAACAATACCTTTGTACATCTCGCCTCATATGGGGCCAATAGAACTTTTCTCTCAATATGCTCAAAGTCTTTTCTACCCCAAAATGACCCATAAGTCCCCCTTCATGTGATTCTTTTACAAGAAGTTTTCTATGTGAACCATGAGGTATGCATAACTTTCCTTCTCTAAAAAAATAACCTTGATTGACATAGTAACCTCCTTGCGGCGTATGTTGACTTTTGGTGTAAATGTATGAAAATTCAGGATCTTGTGAGTACAATTCAATAATGTTATCAAATCCAAGAATTTGGGCTCCTAATGTAGAAATCAACAATTGTTCCGAGATAAAGCATCAACCACAATATTACTTTTGCCCTTCTTGTATTTGATCACATACTAAAATTGTTCTAGAAATTCCACCCACTTAGCATGTCTTTTGTTCAATTTATGTTGACCCTTCAAATATTTAAGTGACTCATGATCACTATGAATAATAAACTCTTGGGACACAAGATAGTGTTCCCATGTTTGAAGGGCCCTTATCAAAGCATAAAGTTCTTTGTTATAGGTGGGTTAATTTAAAGTGGCACCATGTAATTTTTCACTAAAATAAGAAATGGGGTGGCCACCTTGAATTAACACAACACCTATACCGACTCCTAATGTGTCACACTCTAGCTCAAAAGGTTTAGTAAAATCAGGTAAAGCTAGAATAGGTGCATTAGTAAGTAAGAACTTTATCTTTTGAAAGGCATTTTCTTGTTTTTCGCCCTAATGGAATGTAACATCTTTCTTCACCAACTCATTGAGAGGTGAAGCTAGACTAGAGAAGTTAGGAACAAACCTTCTATAAAAACTTCTCAATCCATGGAAACTCCTTACTTCTCCTGCATTCTTTAGGGTAGGCCACTCTTATATAGCTTGTATTTTTTAGGGGTCCACATGAACCCCATTTTTATTGACAATGAACCCTAAGAACACAACACTATCTACACAAAAGGTACATTTATCTACATTGGCAAAAAGTTGATTTTTCCTAAGAACTATTAAAACTTCCCTAAGATAGTGAATATGAGATTCTACACTAGTGCTATATACAAGGATATCATCAAAATAAACTACTACAAACTTTCCTATATAATCCCTAAGTACATGATTCATTAGCCTCATAAAAGTGTTAGATGCATTAGTGAGTCCGAAAGGCATCACTAACCACTCGTATAGTCCAAATTTGGTCTTGAAAGCGGTTTTCCATTCATCACCTTCTTTAATTATAATTTGGTGGTATCCGCTTTTTAGATCAATTTTATAAAATACAGTGGACCCATGCAATTCATCAAGCATATCATCAAGCCTAGGAATTGGGTGACTATATTTCACTGTGATATCGTTAACTGCACGGCAATCACAACACATTCTCCATTTCCCATCTTTTTTTGGCACCAACAAAACTGGCACGGCTCACGGGCTAAGACTTCTTTGTACCCAACCTTTATCTAATAACTCTTGAACCTGAGATTCTATCTCCTTAGTTTCTTCAGGATTTGTTCTATATGCCGGTCTGTTTGGCAGACTAGCACCCGGAACAAAATCAATTTGATGTTTTATTTCCCGAAAAGGTGGCAATCTCGTAGGACCATCACTAGGAAATACATCATCAATAGAAGGAGGTAGAACCTTAGATCCAGTTTTATCAAAATGTGCACACATGAGTGTTCCTTTACATAACAAGAGATAGGGTGGTTGCTCATTAAGGAGGCATGTTTTTAAAGAATTTTTAGTTAATAAAGACTCCTTTTGAGTAAACTCGTGGGAAGGAACACCAAGCTCCCACACCCCATGTGTATCTTTAATACTAAGAGTATGATTTCTTGGAGTTTTGCTTTTCTTTTCATTGTGTAATTTATTTTTCATTTGTACTTGATCTTCCAACACTTAAGTAGGTGTCAAAGGATGAAGTACAAACTTCTTGTTGTTATGAGTAAAGGTGATTTCGTTGGTAAGACCATAATGAATAGTTTGTTTATCAAATTGTCATGGTCTTCCCAATAAAACATGACAAGCTTCCATGGGTACTACATCACATAAAACATTATCAACATAATTCCCCACGGAAAACTTGACCTTTACTTGATTTTTAACATTAATGTCCCCCCATCATTAATCCAATGTAATTTATAAGGTTTAGAGTAGGGCAATAATTCAAGTTTTAATTTATCAACCATCCTAGCATTACAGCAATTACAACACGACCTGCTGTCAATGATGAGAGAACATACATTTTCAGAAATTTTGCATCTTGTGTGGAAGATGTTCTTTTGTTGTGACTCGGGTTGTGGACTAGGTTGGCTGTTAAGGGAGCGTCTCAACATCAATAATTCTCGCTCATGAGCATAAGCATCCTCCCCTCTTTCATTACCCGACCCCTCACTAGTGTTTTCATCATTCTTTTCCTCCTCACTACTATATAGGTCTTGGCCTCTCATCAAAATGGTTCTCATAGATGGACATTGAGATTGTATATGACCCCGACCCAAGCATTTAAAACACCTAATATCACTAGTTCGGCCAGAGGGTGTGAATTCTTCTTTTCTTTTGGTATTTTCTTGAACTATGACTTTAGGAGGATTCTCTCTTGGTTTTTCTTTCAAAAACTTTCCCTCCCTCTTATGATCGGTCTTGGAGTAAGAGTTAGAATAAGAACTTCGATTTGTGCTTTTTCTCAAAACGTGTTGTTCCACTTTAATACAAATTCGCACTAAATCATGGAAATCCCTATAAGGGAGAAGTTCTACTCTATCTCTTATCTCTAGACTTAATCCACTCAAGAATCTAGCCACAGTTACATTTTCTTCTTCCCTAATTCCCGCCCTCATCATATACAACTCCATTTTCTGCCTATATTCTTCAATACTCATGTTCTTTTGATTAAGTCTATGGAGTTTATCCATGAGTTCTCTATGATAGTAGGAGGGAATATGTCTTCTTCTAAGTGCACTTTTAAGATCATTCCAATACACTACGGTTGGTTCATGGTGAAGACGTCTATCCCTTACTAAGGCAGTCCACCAATGCAATGCATGTCCTTGAAAACTAAGAGTAGCTAGTGGAACTTTCTTTTCTTTACTCACTTCATAACACTCAAACAATTGTTCCACCTTCATTTCCCAATCTAAGAATGTATCTATGTTATTAGTTCCATGCAAATGGGGAAGATCTACTCTAATCTCCTTGGATTTTCTCTCTCTTTTATGGTGGTGATAAGGGACAAGTTGGTAGTGTTCAGTTGCTCTTAAGTTATCCCTATCTGGTTTTTCATCCTCACTGCTAGAATATTTTTTTGATGAACTAGCTTTGGATTTATACTTGTGATCCTTCTTCTTTAAGGTCTTAATTTCTTCTGCCATAATAACAAATTGTACATCAATTTTGATTTTCATAACCCGAAGTTATTCCAATATTTTCTGAAAATATGATGTAGTGTCTTGCGACTCATTGCTACTAGGGTGGAAAGAATGTTTAGACATCTTAAATTTTGTGAAGAAGAGTTCTCAAGATAAGACAAACTAGTCTAGCACACTAGGGGGTCTCTCAGGAAAGTGAGGTGCATCACTTGGACAACTTAAGTACCAAGACTTTCCTTAGCCAGAGCCTTGCCCAATGTACCTTTCCAATTATTCTTACAATGAGATCACTACGTCACAAACGAAGGTGACTCAAAGAAAACAAAACTAGTCGGTTTGCAAAATTAAAAATTAAAGGAATAAAACCAATGCTTGGAAAACTTAAACTAGCCGAGTCCTATGATGAAGTTCTTGGGCACCAAGGACCTTAGAAACACTCCACCGTCTACACATAATGCTTAAACTAGCCGAATCCTAAGGTGAAGTTCTTTGGCACCAAGGACCTTAGAAACACTTCATCCTCTACACATTTTAATTATTCCACTAATGATAACGAGTTTTGCAATTACAACTCAAATGAATACAATGAAAGATTGTTGCTGAAAATTTAAAATTTCCTATACTATGCACTCCTTGTGTTGTTTCTTTGTCTCACTAGTGTATCACTCTTTGCTTTTGGTGTGTTTGTTCAAGAAGCTTTTCTGCACATGACTTTCATTCCTCATTGTGTATCATTCTCCAATAGTGCTTTCACTCTTGATGTATTGGCCAATTCAACTCAAGTGCTTCACCAAAGTACTATTTCACCATGAGGTCACAAATACAAAGCAATAAAAGCTAATTTGAATAGCACAACTCAAAAGGATTATAACAATTGACAAACTCAAAGAATGCAAATAAAATTGAAAAGCAAGAAATTAAAGCTTTAGAAAGAAGTTTAGCATTCAAAGAGATGATCTAAGAATGGCTCTAGAGTAGATTAACAAAAACAGCAAACAAAATCTAGAGTTTCTAGTTCTGACAACAGCTCTTGCATGATTTATGATTTTTTCTACAGTTCTCCTTTTGTCTTCAAATTTTGACCACAATTCCACAACTGCACAAGGATCATCCACATACAAGTTTAGAAATTTAGGACCAGTACTGCCTTCACAATAAATCCAGAACAGAGACTTATTTTCAGTTCCAGTTTTAGTTATCTTCTGGCAGTAGTATTTGTAAAATTTATCACAGTCCGAATTCTTGGAATTAGGTCACAAAATTTTTATCATACACTCACAACTCAATAATGAACGTCCACACCAAATTTCAGTTCAATCTGAACAACGAATCATTCCAGATAAATCGAAAACAGTGCGTTTCTTTAGGTCCAGTGCAACAGTCCTGCTGTCATATGTTAAGTTTCTGGCAACACCGATTCAAAAATTTATTCCATCTAAACCACAGCTAATTAAGTCTCCAAATTTTAACCACATACTAGTAACATATCAAGCTATGGTAACCCCAAATTTGAGCAATTAAAAATCACTGGATCGGTTGCAGTAATTCAAACACAGAGGCGTTTTTACACTATCATCAGTTGTTAACCAGCAGTGAGCTTTAGGATTTTACAATTTATCATTTTTTTTACAGAATAAATTAGAATGCACCTTTTTCACAGTACGTTTTACACATTCCAAAGTAGCCTCACACAAAATTTCATTTACAAATACACAATACTCTGTTCTCTGTAATTTTGCAAAGTCCAGTGACCTTAATCAACAGATAACAGTGCAGGAAAATGAAACCTATGGATTCCAACGAAATTTAGAACAAACTACAAAACATATAGGAATGATATGACTCAAGGAAACTCACTAATGATCTAATAGTGAATTAAAGGAACTCAAGATTGTAAAATTAAAAGGCACACAAAGCACATTATGACACAAAATAGTAAACACATTCTGTTTACAATTTCAGCAAATGCAAATTGCTCAAACCTATTCTACAAGCATAAACCTAAGGATTTGATGACAATATGAAATCATACATGACTTGACATATACTATGGATCATAAAAAAAAGCTAGAACACAATTGAACACTTTGAACCTATTAAAATCAACAAAGACTCAATCAAAACAAAAGATAGCTTGCGGCACACACAAGAACACCTAGAACAATGTATTTTTGGAAGGTTTAAGAAGATTGATGCTATTTGAACTGTTTAAACTTAAGAACACAACAATTAATTGGTACAAAACAATCAAGACATGTAAAAATAATGGTATACAACACGGAAAAGCCAAAACAAAGTGAAAAGGATCAAGAACTTAGCTCTTGAAGACCAAAGCAAGTGATACCAAATGATGGAGGAGCTCCTAGGTGCCTTAGCTTCTTGCGCAAGCTTCAATAGAAGTTGAGCATGGTGAAACCTTGAAGCACAGAATGGAAGAAATGGATGAACTTCTCATGTTGCGGAAGCCATGGAAATGTAATGAAGAAAGTATGCAAGGAGGTTGATGGTGAAGTAGATGATGTAAGCCTTGAAGGAGGTTAGGCCAACCTTCAAGAGAGAAAGCTCCTCGCTTCTAAGAGAAGAAACTCAATGTGAAACTTGAGGTAATGTGCTGAAAATTTGGCAGCATATCATTACTCAAAATCAAGTCTACAATAGAAGTTCCTAAACCTCTTATTTATGGAAGAAGAAAAAGCTAGTAGCTTCTCTAGCAAGCTAAGGTAGAGTATACAAGAAGCTAGGGTTAGAAACCCTAACTTGCCTTGCAAGCTACCTAAGTGGCGTATGGAAGAAGCTAGGGTTGGGAACCCTAACTTGCGCCACACGTTAGGGTTAGGGTAACCTAGTGTGTGAAGCAAGCTACTCTTTCCTAAACTAGGCGCTATTGGATATGCGCCACATGTTCAAATCCTATGCTTCTAAAACCCTAACCTAGGTGTCTTTTATAATTTCCAAGGCACCTAGGGTTATTTACAAAAAACCAAATTTTCCTATTCTACTTTTCACAATTTTTACAATAATCCTCAAAGCTCAAAATAGTCAGCATTTTAATTTGCACAATTGCCTCTGACTCTTTGTTTACTTCAAGGTGTCTGAACGTTGCTCTGGTGATTGGACCTTGCCTGAGCCCTCCTCCATCAAAATTGATCCACAAGAAGGACAACAAACTCTTGAAATAGTTGAGGCAAATCTAGCTCTTAGACGAGTTAGAACACGAGTAGAGGCTATCAATGTGATTTCATAACAAGTTGATGAATCCGAATATCTGAAAACAAGAAATAGAAAAAAGAAACGGTCAGAAAAAATAAAAAAAGTAAGTAGGAAAACTTATTAGATACCACAGTCAAAGGTATCTAATAAGTTGTAACTATACCTACTATTGGATTTGAACCAATGACTCCTGCCGTATGAAAGCAATACTCTAACCACTGAGTTAAGTAGGTAATTTAAGACTCCCCATAAAAAAAAAGAGTACCCATCTATCAGATCAATTGATTATAAATGTAATATTACTGATAAGCAATACTAACGCCTATTCAAGGGATTCGATAATGTAATATTCATCTTGACAACCAATTAGCTTCATAATATGATAAAAATATGTATCAAAAGTACAAGGGTTGTAGCTCAGTTAGGTAAAGCGCCTCGTTTACACGAGCAACGATGTTTTTTTTTCAGAGGAGTTCATCTTGTTATAAAAAAAATTTATCTTATAGTAAGAAATCGGTGTCTTACTCCATTTTAGGGAACAAAACAAAAGAACATTAGCCTGAGAAAGGATTTAGCCATAAAATCGAATCCATAATTGATTTGAGATATTGATAAAGTGAATACCCATTTCTCGTCAATGTTAAAAACAAAGGGTATAGGGACCTAAAAAATATTATCTTTTCTTCCTATCTTATGAACTTTAAGGTGTATGAAGTGTCATTTCTTATCTTCTATTTTCATTTTATTAGGTGGATAAAGAGTCGATTTAACTTAAGTCGATCTAGGCCAGAAGCAGACCTACATCAAGATAATCCTTCTTTGAAACACTTTAGTAGTGCTATTTGATTGTTATACAAATAAAAAAGAATAGCATAGGGAATCATCTCTTTATTCTTTACTGTCAAGAAAAAAGATGGTGGACTAACTAATATTTTTATCAGTTAATGAAAAAGCTCAATGCAAAAAAATGCACGTTGGGTTTTGAAAACAATTTAAATCATTTAGATAATAATTAGTTTAATCTGTTTTACCGAGAAGGTCTATGGTTCGAGTCCGTATAGCCCTAATATTCTTACAGATTGTAAGAATATTCATAATATTTAGGATCAAATATATCGCATTACTAAGACTATTCCTAAAAAATAAAAACAATTTGTAAATTTCTATCCGAACATATTCATATTTGATAGAGTAATATTAATATTAGTATATTAAGCTAATCTAAAAAAATGGAGACTTTAGACTCAAAATTAAAATGAATTCGGTATATTTTCTACATTCAGAGGAGTACTTTTATGTTTCTTCTTTACGAATATGATATTTTTTTGGGCATTTCTAATAATATCAAGTTTGATTTATATTTTGGCATTTCTAATTTCTGGAATTTTAGCCCCCATTAGCAAGGGACCTGAAAAACTTTCTAGTTATGAATCCGGAATAGAACCAATAAGCGATGCTTGGTTACAATTTTGAATCCGTTATTATATGTTTGCTCTCATTTTTGTTGTTTTCGATATTGAAACGGTGTTTCTTTATCCATGGGCAATGAATTTCAATGTATTAGGGGTATCCGTATTTTTAGAAGCTTTCTTATTTGTGCTTATACTAATTGTTGGTTTAGTTTATGCATGACGAAAGGGGCATTAGAATGGTCTTAATTCTTGATTATTTAGTCAATTAGAAAAAAAATATTGAGACAATTATGAATTCCATTGAGTTTCCCTTACTTGATCAAACAACCCAAAATTCAGTTATTTCAACTACATTAAATGATTTTTCAAATTGGTCAAGATTATCCAGTTTATGGCCGCTTCTTTATGGTACCAGTTGTTGCTTCATTGAATTTGCTTCATTAATAGGATCATCATTCGATTTTGATCACTATGGACTAGTACCACAATCGAGTCCTAGGCAGGCAGACCTCATTTTAACAGTGGGTACTATAACTATGAAAATGGCCCCTTCTTTTGTTCGATTATATGAACAAATGCCCGAACCTAAATATGTTATTGCTATGGGAGCCTGTACAATTACGAGAGGGATGTTTAGTACCGATTCTTATAGTATTGTTTGAGGCATAGATAAGTTAATTCCTGTAGATGTATATTCGTCGGGTTGTCCACCTAAAACAGAGGCCATTATATATGCTATAACAAAACTTCGTAAGAAAATATCTTGAGAAATATATGAAGATCCAATGAGTTTTGAACGAGAGAATATATGTTTTACTACTAACCACAAGTTTCATGTTGGATACAGTACTTATATTTGCCATTATGGTCAAGAATTTTTCTATCAACTGCCATATACTTCAGAGATATCGTCTGACACATTTTTTTAAAGTACAATTGTAAAAAGCAATTCCTTTTTTCAAAATTTCATCGTAATATAAAGCTAAAATACTAATACCGAATTCATAAAAAAAATAAGGAGAAGCAAAAAATGCAAGGTCGTTTGTCTTCTTGGCTAGTCAAACATGAACTAATTCATAAATCCTTGGGTTTCGATTAGCTAGGTGTAGAAACTTTACAAATAAAGCCCGAGGATTGACATTCCATTGCTGTCGTTTTATATGTATATGGTTACAATTATCTACGTTCCCAATGTGCCTATGATGTAGCACCCAGAGGACTCTTAGCTAGTGTATATCATCTTACAAGAATAGAGTATGGTATAAATCAACCCGAAGACGTATGCATAAAAATATTTGTATCAAGAAAAAATCCCAGAATTCCTTTGATTTTTTGGGTTTGGAAAAGTGCGGATTTTCAAGAAAAGGAATCTTATGATATGTTGGGAACCTCTTATGATAGTCATCCGCATTTAAGACGTACTTTAATGCCCAAAAATTGGATAGGATGGCCTTTGAGTAAAGATTATATCGCTCCAAATTTTTATGAAATACAAGATGCTCAGTAAATGATAAAAATCAAAAACTAATTCAAACTTCAGCAACCTCAGATATTAAAAAAATATCAATACATTCTTTTATAAATCAGACAAAATAATTGATTGACATTAAATAAGACAAAATAATAGAAGTCTTATTCAGATATTATAATGTATGTGAGAAATCACAAAATTCATAACTAATAGAATAATATAGGGTTTAAAGTAGGATAGGGGTTCCTTAAGGTTCTAAAACAAAAACAATACATATTTCTTATCAGCCAAGACAATAAAAGAAGTAGGATGAAGTACAAAAATTCTTTATCTTTCTAAAAAACTATATAACGTGTACATCCACAGCAATTATATGGCCACGAAAAAAATCACAAAGAAAAGGGCTTGATTCTCTTTTGGTAATCCTTCGAAGATGAATTCTTAATATTCTCACTCCACCCCAGAACTTTTAGGTCTTTTAACCAACTAATTAAACCACTCGAATATTATGGAAATATAAACCTTTTTCTGTATCGTAGAAAAAAAGGAAAAAAATAAATAAAGAATTCATTATCTATATATAGATATAGATACTATAGATAAGCGAATATACCTAAAAAATTGCATTTATTCTTTAATCATCTAGGAAAAGTATATTTACAGATACCTAAATAGATAAAAGAAATATGTTATGTATGAGAATATAGAAGAGAACAAATTTGTACGAATATCTATCCCCCATATTCATGGGGATAAAGACTCATACAAATGAATCTTGTGTGAGGAACCAGATTTGAACTGGTGACACGAGGATTTTCAGTCCTCTGCTCTACCAATTGAGCTATCCCGACCATTCGTAAGACTTTGATTTGAAAAGATTATTGGAATATATGTAAATGAATCTATATCAACTAAGTAAAAAAAAAAGTTTGTAAGTTAGTTTTCGTAGGAATAATTCTTTTATATTGTTAATCGTTAATTACACATATTCAAATTCCTTGCTAAAAAAGAAGATATTAATTTATACCTTATTCAAAAAAATTATGTGTTTCACATATCTATCTATCTATCTATCTATCTATCTATCTATATATATATATATATATATATATATATATATATATATATATATATATATATATATATATATATATATTTCAAATCTAGTAACTTGTCATTGTGTAAGAAAATTATGATAGATAGGAAATTGATGAAAATAAAAATTACAATTTAGTTGGAAAAGAATAAATCAAATATAACATATAAATAACGACTTAAAGACAGAGAGGAGATAGATAGGAAAAAAATTAGAAAGTGAAACAGACTTTTTGGGGAAAGAGAGACTTGAACCCTCATGATTTCTTAAGTCGACGGATTTTCCTCTTACTTTCAATTTCATTGTTGTCGGTATTGACATGTAGAATAAGACTCTATCTTTGTTCTCATATGATTGATCAGTTCTTCAAGGGTTTTATCCAATTATGATAAAGTGAATAATTTCATCAAGAAATATTCCATCTTTTTGTCAACTTCGAATTGGTCTGATTCACATCTTTCATTTGTGAATATTTTTATCACAAATCGATCTTCATTAAAAAATAGTAATAAATTGAAAGAGTATTTAAGTATATATATATTGATAGAGTACGCCCCAACGACACTAATCAAAGAATAAAGAGGACAAAAAGCCAAAGAGTTTTTCAGAAAATTGGGCCCATCTAATCCTATTTAGGCTTTTAATTAGCTGCTCGGGCCCAAATACAAACATGAAGAAATCTCTGTGGAGAAAATAGAGTATTAAGGAGAAGTCCTCTAATTTGTATAAATTATTTAGAATAGTTTAGAATAATTCGGGCCAAGTAGAATAAATTTGGGCCTTATATTTTTGGGTCATGTAGTGTAAGTTTGGGCCTTGAGATCCATAAATAATGTTAGGCTTGATCAAGGAATCCAAGTAACACAAGGAGCTCTCTCCTTATGCCACTTGTCACCACCTTGTGAGAGCCTTGGAGTCCAAGCTAGGTTTGGGAAGCTTGTCATAGAAGCTAGGGTTAGAAGCTTCTCTCTTATAAGCTAGGGTTTCTAGACCTAGTTTCTCCGATACCCTACCTAGATAGTTTGCATGGGAATCTAAGTAGCTCATCCTTTCTTCTATAAATAAGAGGTCTAGGAACCTCTCTTGTAGACTTGATTTCAGTAATGAAATGCTGCCAAATTTTCAGCACATTGCCTCAAGTTTCACATTGAGTTTCTTCTCCTAGAAGCTAGAAGCTCTCTCTTGAAGGTTGGCCCAACCTCCTTCGCGGCTTTCACTATCTACTTCACCAAAACCTCACCAATCTTCACCTTCACGTTTCCTTCCATGGTGAATCATTCCATATCCATTGCTTCCGTATCATAAGGAGCTCCTCCAATGCATTATGTTCGATGCAAAAGGCTTGAACGTGCTCTTCTTCCATTGGAATGTGAGCCACAAGCTAAAGCACCAAGGAGCTTCTCCATCATTTGGTATCTAGAGCTTTGGTCTTCAAGAGTTAAGTTCTTGATCCTCTCATTTTTGTTTTAGCTTTTCCATGTTGTATACCACTGTTTTTGCATGTCTTCAATGTTTTCCACCAATTGAAAGTGCTTTAGTTGAATTTAAACGGTTCAAAACACATCAATCTTCTTGAACCTTCTAAAAATACATTGTTTAGGTGTTCTTGTATGTGTTGCAAATTGTTTAATCAGTTCAAATTGTTCAATTGTGTTTTAGTTTTCAATTTTATGATCCATAGTATATGTCAAAGTCATGTATGGTTCCAAATTGTCATAAAATCCTTAGGTTTACACTTGTAGATTAGGTGTTTGTGCAAATGCTTATGCAGAAAATTATGAGCAGAATGTGTTAGATGTATTGTGTCATAGAGTGTGCTTTTGTGTGCCTTTTAATTTTGCAATCTTGAGTTCCTTAATTCACTATTAGATCATGAGTCAGTTTCTTAGAGTCATATTATTCCTATATGTCTTGTAGTATGTTCTAAAACTCATTGGAATCCATAGGTTTCTATTTCCAAAACTGTTGTTGTTTGATGAAGGCTACTGAAACTTGAGGAATTTACTGGGAACGGAATACTGTGTATTTGTGTATGAACATCTTTATGAGGCTACCTTGGTATGTTTTAAAGATACTGTGAAAAAAGCGTATTCTAATTCAATCTATAAAAAGAATGATAAATTGTAAAAGTCGAATGCTCATTGTTGATTAACAACTGATGACAGTGTAAAAACGCCTCTGTGTTTGATTTACTGGTAATAATTATGTGACTTTTTGGACCTCAAATTTTGCATGATCTTAGCTTGATGTGTTGGGAGTGTATGATAAAACTTTGGTGACCTAATTCTAAGTAATCAGACCGTGATAAATTTTGCAAACACTACTGGCAGAGAACTATTGAAACTGGAAAAACTACACTACTGTACTGAAAAAGGCTCTCTGTGATGGATTTATTGTGAACGCAATACTGGTCCGTAATTTCTGAAATTTTGATTGGATGATCATTATGATGTTGTGAGTTTGTGGTTAAAATTTCGAGGCAAAGGGAGAACTACACTAAATACCATAAATCACGCAAGAACTACTGCCAGAACTGAATTCTAGTTTTTGTATTGCTATTTCTTAATCTACTCTAGAGTAATTCATAGATCATCTTTTGAGTGCTAAACTTCCATTTTAAGCTTTAATTTATTGTTTGTCATTTTTAATTACATTGCTTTGAGTTTGTCATTTTACAATCCTTTGAGTTGTGCTATTCAAATTAGCTTTTATTGTTTTGAATTTGTGACCTCATGGTGAATTAGTACATTAGTGAAACACTTGAGTTGAGTTGGAGCCAATACATCAAGAGCTGAACTTCCAAGCACTATTGGAGAATGATTCACAATGAGAAATGCGGTAATGCTGCAGAAAAGTTTCATTGAACAAAGTACACCAAAGGAGTGATACACTAGTGAAGCAAATTTACAAACACAAGGAGTGCATAGTTTAGGAATTTCGATTTTCAGCAACATTTTCATTGTATCTAATTGAGTTGTAATTTGAAAAACTCTTTTTCATTAGTGGAATAGTCTAAGCGTGTAAACTAGAAGTGTGTCAAGGGGCTCTAAGTGTCACTTGCACTTTCATTTAGGAAATTTGTCTAGTTATTTGCTTTATTTTACATTCTTACAACTTCTATTATTTTCTTTATTAGGTCTCCATGGCAATTAGGATTTATTTCTCTCACTTTCGTTAGATTGACCTTCCTTTGGTCTTTAGGATTTCACGTGCACAATCAGGGAAAAATGTTTTGAAGTTTTCTATGAAGAGATGTTTTGGAAGAGGATTGAGGAAAACTCTGGCTATGAAAGACTTGGTATTTAAGTTGTCCAAGTGACACACCTCTCTTTCCTGGGAGTCTACTTAGAAGCCTTTCATTAATATTTCTTTGTAGGGAATTTCACCCAAAACTTAAGAAATATTTTGTGAAAACATTTATCACTCATTGTTTCGAAAAGTTTATTTTCAAAGTATTTGTGAAAATCTTTATAGACGAAAAAAAAATGAGTGATCATTTTCATGTGCATGAGAGTGTTAGAGATTATCATAAAGGGATTAAGCCTAGAAGTCATTTCCATTCTATAGAGCTTAAGATAAACCTCCATATGTTCTATGGATATAATAATGTTCAGGAATATTTAGGATGTCAAATGAAGGTTGAAAAACTTTTTGAATTCCACCAAGTAGAAGAATTTAGAAGATTATCCACGGCTACTTCAAGTTTTCAAGAATATGTCATGTCTTGGTGGAAACAAAGGCAATATGATGTCTCAATTGGGAGGAAATTTAAAATATTGAATTGGAAAGAGTTGAAGGCGTGTATGAGAAGAAAATTTGTTCCGTCTTCATATTTGGAAAAGAGGGAAGAGGAGAAGAAGAAGAAGATAGAAAGAATAAACAAATTAGAAAAACATCTAGCTCACTTAGGTCATGAACTTAAAGGGATAGAGCTTATAGAAGAAAAATTTAATAGAATGATTCATAAGGAAAAAGAGAGAAAAGAAGAAGAGCGGAAAGAAAGACGAGAGAGGAAAGAACAAGAAAGACAAGACAAATGTTTGTCTAGAGCTGAACCAGACATTGATATAACAAATCTCTCTCTTATTTTGTTCTATGTGCCTAACTTCCATGACTCATCATTCTTTGATTCTTCACTTTTTGAGTATTTCGTACATCATTTCCTGTCTCGTACAAATCCTTCCACCAATGTTTTCAAGCTTAGCTTGGAATGTCATAGTAAAATCGATGATGTATATTTAGTAGATTCCATCGTTGACCGTTACTCATACACCATCCATATTGACAACCATTAAGGTTCTTACAATTCATGTTGAGTGTGTCGTGTTGAAACTTCCTCAACTTTATTTTTTTTGTAATTCTCTCACTATTCTCAAACTTTGTTTCAGATTCACTTATACTATCACTTTTAGTTTTCCTTCCCTTAAACATTTGTTCCTTTGTAATTGTCAATTTGAGTGTGGACCGAAAAACTCTCTTTTGATCCATTTTAAGACTGTGTCAATCTGATATATTTACATTTTCATGGTTGTCACTACTTTGGGGAAATAAATATGTTTAAAATCTTTGATCCCCACCTTACATATTTCAATATATCAGGATTGAGAGTGGATGAGAAATTTGATGTTGACAGTGTTATTGAGCTAGCAACATCAAAGCTTGAATATTTTAAATATTGTTACTCTAATTTGTATTATTTTTCCAACGAGATTAACCTTTCTTTGGTGTAGGAAATAGATTCACATTTTTTTTTACAATTCAACAGTTAACAACTCTATGTTCAAATCCTATCTTAATAATTCAAATGACATTTATCAACTCCAATAAAGTTTGTAGTTCACATTAATAATTAAGAATTTACTTAAATAGAAATAATGTATCTTAAGTATATTGGTTTAGTTTTTTTTAACAAAATATTTGTTGTTTTTTTGAGACGTATTTAAATCTGACTAAAATCTACATTATATCAACTCACATTCAAAATATATAAGTATTTAGATGATGTTTAGACATCATGTTAAAAAAATTGTGGATAGAATACACATAACTGTCAATTTTTTTTTTAGATTTTCTAAATAAATTTTTTATAAAAAATAAAAGTCAAATGTCATATCTAATGAGATAAATCTTCTTGCCCGTATCCTATATCTACAATTAATGGTAATTGTAAATACATATATTTAATTAATCTTCAGCGTACCACTTGTACTATATCGGTTTTAGACGTTATAATTTTATATAAATTATATAACCTAAAAGTCTAGAAAAAAAATGTAAATAAACACAATCTCAAATAGTTTATAATGACAATAACATACCATACAATCTCAAATAGTTTATAATGACAATAACATACCATACGAAGAAGTTGGTGGAAAAAAGTCTTAATTGGTGAAAAAAAAAATGGTTTCCTTAAGTGACAACTTAATCCAATCTTTGAACTATCATGTCATTCAAAGAATTGAGTGGTTCAATTAGCTATTAATCAAAAGTTGCATTGAGCTTCACTTAGTCTAGTTCTTATTTATTTTTGTCGTTGTTTTAAGATGTAATGTATTTAGGAGTGTTATGTTCTTTAAATAAAAAATAGTATTTGGTTTTCTAATTTGGATGTTCTCTCAAAATAGTAAATTGATTGTACATTGTTTCTAGAAATGGTTTGTAGGATAATCATATTAAATGGGTTGAAAGATCACTTTAGACTTTTGATTCAATATATATTTTTCTTTATAAAAAAGATATATATAATAAATCATACATTCTTTTAATTAAATAAATATCTTATATAAATATTTGTGTCATAATTAACTATATATTATCATAATCTTAGAATTATTTTTTAAGAAATAAACAAGTCATTTGGTTTGACTAATTCTAAGGAAATAATAAACTATTTCAATTAACTTATATAAAAAAAATTGAATTCAACAACTTATTTTTAATATTTAAAATATATAACTAAGAATGTCTAATAAAGATATTATACATAATGTTTTCATAGATGAAATAACACTTGGTTTATCAAGATATTTCAAACAAGTTATCTTCATCTTTATCAAAACATGCAATTTAAATTATTTGAAGACTCATTATAAATTAAATTGAAATATCTTGACTGAATATTTTGAATCTTGCACAAATACATGTCAATGTGTTATCCCACTTTGGACTTTGTGACAGTATTCATTACCAATTAAAATGAAAGATTTGGACAAACATAATGCATAATATTATAAGTGGACACACAACAGCCAAACACAACACATGCAAGATATATATTAGGAGTGCATACTCCAAAGACAAACAAAAGGCATACAAGATATAATATATCAGCTCAGAGTATTTATTGGCATGTAGAAGATACAGACGTTATGTTTATTAGTAAATATTAAATATTGTTATTAATGTCTGAGCAACTAAGTTCTTTATATATATATATATATATATATATATATATATATATATATATATATATATATATATATATATATTTTTATATATATTTTGGCTTATGAATATTCATACAAATTATATTAATTTGTTAATGAAATATGACATTATATTTGAACTCGTTATTTATAATATGCCTTGCACTAGTAGAAAAAAGATATTTAATCGCGGTTGTATAAGGCTTATAAGTGCGGTTGTGCAACCGCGATAAATGTAACCGCAATAAAAAGTACTGAAGATACAAACGCGGTTGTACAACCGCGATGGAAAGTATAATGTACCACCGCGGTTCTTCAAAAACCGCGTTAAAAAATAGTTCAGAGTATGCAAAAATAACAAATACTGGAACATACAAATGCAGTTGTTAATAAACAATCGTGTTTGTATGTCGAATACCACCGCGGTTTTAACTACAACTGCAGTAGTATGTCCTCTTTTATTAAAAAATAGCAGCAGCCATTCATTCTCAACCCAAAGAGTGCCACTTTGCTGTAGTTGTGGGTCATGTCCTCCTATAATAAAATGTCCTTGCAGTAAGTGTGGTGCATGTTCCAGCTGAAAGGTACAATATTGGGAATAGGGCTAGCAATTTCCTAAGTTTCTCCCTTGCAACAACACATCATCTTACCAAATTAACAACTTCACAGTATCACATAATTTATAGTTTTTTAGTTCTTTATATGTACACACTTCTCAAATTTGTTTCTTTTTATCAGTTAAAAAAGTTATTGAAGTTAGAATAA
>Ga0209700_101512_pt1 | contig 48263 bp, 26 predicted proteins | sample SiratroredBW_FD_187528 | JGI IMG/M metagenome (GOLD analysis project Ga0209700, IMG submission 187528) | Root nodule microbial communities of legume samples collected from California, USA - Siratro red BW (SPAdes) (version 2) | ecosystem: Host-associated > Plants > Roots > Nodule | place: USA...
CTGATAAGCCTGTATAGACTGCCTTCTCTGATATTGAAATAAATCAATTCATTCGAAATTGAAGTCAGTTTATTTTCGCTGAACATTATATTTTCCATCATTGAGATTCGTTAAATCTTTTCAGTTTGCGAAAATTGTTTTCACTGTTTCAAAAAGATAAAAAAACTTTTCAAAGTTCAATTCACCCCCCCTCTTGAACTCAGCCTAATACGTTTTCACATCCAAATATAGAGGATGAGTGATGGAAATCCATCTAGCAAACTACAGTAAAAAATAAAGTGGTCAAAGAGCTAGAGACTGTTTCAGGAACTTATCATGAGTTTGAGCCTATTTGGGTTTAATTAGGCCTCAATCAAGGCGTTCAGGTCCAAGTTCAAAATTGAAGAATATTACTTTAGAGATATTGGAGCATCAAGATTACAAGACCTCTACTTGTAAAAATTGTATAGAGTAGTGTAAAGTTTATTTTAGGCCTTGTATTTGGGTCAAGTAGAATAGGTTTTGGGTCATGTATTTTGGGCCCAGTAAAATAGGATTTTAGGCTTTAGGCTTTATATCAAAGTTACATAGGACGTTCACTTTTTGAGGTTTGCAAAGCATCTAAGAAGGTGCCACCTAGGAAAATAGAAGGTGCCAGATGTACATATGAAGCTTCCAACTAGGTGCCACATGGGGAGTAGAGCGTGTTCGGCTTGATACTTATTTATTTGTACCACTTTTTGATTGCATAATGATAATAATAAAGATAAATCAGTTGATATTTATTAGGATTTTACGCCATTTTGTTGTAATATGGCCAATTAGGCTTCAATTAAAAGATTGTTATTATTTTGACACCATTCTTGGAATTTTAAACAAATTAGATAAATGCAAGTAACAAAAACCAATTTGACCTCTCTTTGGCTCTCCCAAATCTCTCATTGGCTCTTAAAGAAAATCCGAATTACATGTGTGATTTAATAGACCGAGATCTCTGCATCTATTTAACATTCTGAACACCCCACAATCATGGAGCATCTTGCCAAATACACAATATGCTGAACAGCAGCAATCGCCCACTATGAACAACAATATTATTCTGACTTGAACATTGGTTTAAAAATTTCACAACACAATCCAAACGGTATTGATTTATTTAAATATAATAATCAAATTAAAATAGCAATTGAGCATGTAATTATGGAAAGAATTACAAAATATGAACCTCAGGGTTAAGAAACAGGAGAACACTTGGAGATCGGATTGAACAGAACAATCAGTCATTCATAATCACGATTGGCACAACAAGGTAGAAAGATAAATACAGAACACACAAAATAGAAAGAAAGGAAAAAAAGAAAAATTGTATTTAATTATTGTCTACTGTGATGTCTTTCAACTCTACCAAGAGAGTTGTATTTAAAAAAATTTAACCTAAAACATAAAATGACTAAATAACCCTCCAACAAAATATCCAGGTGTCGCCTTGATGTCCAGCCTTTGTGTACCAACTTCAAATCCAATTTTAACCACTTTCCAGTTTGTATTTGCTCTTGGACATTGATTAACATTTGTATATCTTTAAGTTATCTACAAAACGAAACAATAGTCAAGTAAATCCGAGTTTTGTGACAAAAGTGGACAAAATACGAAACACACTCAAATCTGTTAAAATTTTGAGAATGGTGTCAAAATAATAACAAATTTTTAACTGGAGCCTAATTGGCCCAATTACGGTAGAAAGGTGTAAAACCCTAATAATTATAAACTGATTTATCTTTATTGTTATCATTGTGCAATCGAAAAGTAGTATAAATAAATAAGTATCAGGGAGTTCCTCTACATTCTTATTTTGCTACTTGTCGTCCTCTCATTTGAGAGAATTTGAAGCTTAGGCTACAAGCTACCTTGGACACATGACACTTTCCTAATGGAGAGGATCTTCTCCATTCATGGTTGTCACTTGTCAAACTTCTATTTGAGAGGTTTTTTTTTTTTAGAAATGTGCAAGACAAGTTAAGATTGGTCATATTTTGGCCTATAAATAAGAGGTTCTTGAACATGAAAAATCAATTTATGAACGAGTATAGAATTGCTACCAAAGTTACTTGGTCTTCTACTTGTTCAAGAACTCTCTCGATTAGTCTCCTGAAAACTCTTCTTTAGTCTTTCTCTTAGTGTGTTGACCTAACCTCACACTAGAAATCCTTTTAACTTTCATCTCAAACACTTCAATCCACTGCAATTTATCATCAATTTCGCTGCATAATCCTATCCAAATTCGCTGAACATATCAAAGAAGTGAAGAACAACACTTGGACCACCTACACATGCATGTTCTTCAATCATTTGGCATCAGAGCTTGGTTCTACATGAACTAAGTGTTCTTCCATTTTTTTTTCGTAAATCATGTAGTATACAATTTAGTTTTCATGTATAGACTGATTAGTGTTCTAATTTCCTTCTTTAATCTTGTTTCTTAAAGACTACATTTCTTATTAAGAATTATTTGTGTATGATTGTACAATTCTATTGAATTTTACTTTCATTGTTAATCGAGAACTAGACTGTCTCATAGATGATAGTCGATAGACACTTGTTGAATTGTTGTAATCAAGATTAAGAAGATCTTGTAAAAGTAGTCCATGCTTGGTTTTATAATTCCAAAACTCATTTATGTTTTACGGTTTATTTATGAAATTAAAATGTTATCTTTGATTCATTTTATATTCATTCAATTCATCTTTGATTTTCATCGCCTAATAGAATACGTTCTTATTTTGAACCTATTTTAGAAACCAATTCAAAAATATTTGCAATATGGGTCATCAAAACAAATTACAACACAACCAAAAAAGAATCTTTATCTTCCAGATAATAACAAACGTTCAAAATAGAATTTTGAATTTTAATATCTCAAGGAACTTCTTGCCTATAATCTAATTAACATAACAATTCAAAGATTTTCTCAACGTAACACAAAGATATTTACAATATATGATAACTAAACAAATCTACTGAGTAAAAGATAGATTTAAAGATACTCACAAAAACAGAGTCAATTTAAAATCTTTTTGTTTCCATAAAGCATACACATTGAAATATTTTTGTTTACAAAACAATTGAAAAATATTTGCAATATATCACAAAAGTATTTGCAAGATATCATAACTGGAAAAATTTGTTTAAGAAAAGATAGATTCAAAGATATTCGCAAGAACAAAGTCAATTTAAAATCTTTTTGTTTCCACAAAACTTGCATATTGAAATCTTTTTTTTTTTTTCATATATTATAACACTTTGATTGAACACACATTGGCCACATGTACACATTTTGAAGATTTTGTTTTTCATAATCAACTATTTTATCCAAATTTGTTAAGCATTCAACTAATTTATTAGACCATCATTCATAAACCAACTATATAAATGCTCAAATGGTCTACTATATCATGTAGCTTTATAAAAATATTGTTAGAACATTCAAATCACAAATAACACATTTAATTACTTGTTATTATAATCAAAACTCGAACTTCACATACGATTTGTTGGTCATCACATTGTACAGTTGGTATAGATAGTCCAAATTCTCGATAGACTGTTTAAGATTTCAATAATCTCTCCATTTTTCATGATTACATAAAGAGGTAACAAAACAAATCAATGCATAAGAGTACATCAAAAGTCTTATTGTGAACAATGAAACGGGCTTAGATTTCCCCTTTAGATTTCCCTTGCTCTTATAATCCCTTACGTTTATTACTTGATGTCCCCCTTTTGTTGACATAACCAAAAACAAATCTCATAAAGAAAACATCACTGCAAATTAGATCATAGGAATGCAGAGAAGTAGGCAAAATACAATCTCCAGGAAGTTAAGGAACTTCACGAAAAGTGTAATTGGAATTCCTTATGATTTAGCAAATAAAAAGATAATTCTTTAATCTTTAGCATATGAAACTGGAATTAAGGCACTTTTTAACCTTTGTTGTTTTCTCTTTTCATTTCTTTCTTTTTTTTACATAGAGCTAAGCTTAAACATGAAGTACACCCCTAAATTCATTCAAGAACTTATTCCAAAAATGATTCCAAAGCTCGATTATCCTCCAAGGTGCAGACAATCTCGATTTTTATATTTTATGGCTTGTAATAAGTTTTTAAAAACAATAAATAACTTTATAGACTGAAAGGGGCTAACAAGTGAATTATTATTAAGGTAGGTCATATATGACTAGTGGGTCAATTTAAAAAAATGCATCAATAATCTCAATTCATGTATGTGAACAAAGTTGCAAAATAGAAAATCAACCTATGTTTAGAACATAGGCAAACATGAGTGGAATCACATCAGAAAAAGAAGATATGGCATAAATTGATCCATCTAATAATAAGGCTTAAAATCTCTCCAATAATAATTCTATCACAAAAGATTCAATCCAATAATTATCAAAAACCAACTTATTTACCAACTTTTAAGAGAATTCAAACAACATAAGTCACGAAATCAATTATTATGAAAATGTCAATCATTTAAACTGATCCTAAACTCTAATGTTGTATTTCATATTGTGTTTAAAAATAATTTTAACCTAAGTTCTAGTCCTTCTATGTTGCACACAATCACCTAGACCGTCAAATGGACAGTAATTTTTTATCTTCTAATGCATTCCACATATCCACCAATTACTCTTCAACAAAGGTCGTACCCAAAAGATTTTTCAGACGATAAAATCTCTCTTCAACAAGAGGTGACGTAAATATGTCAACAAGCTAATTGTAAGTAGGTATGGACCATAAATTGCCTTTTATATATGATCTCTTATGAAATAATGCTTAGCTTCAATGTGTTTAGATCTAAAATAGGATTTTTTTGATAAATTTATTATACATATATACACCTATACATATATACACATATACATATATACACATATACATATATATATATATATATATATTCAACTTTTCTAGTGGACAAAACTATTATGCTCTTCTTTTTACTCATCCAAATGATCAGATTATCTCCTATGAAATGAGAACCTCTACTTGTGTTTTTCCTTTCCACTTTGTCTCTTGTAAAAGTGTACAAGAGAAATTATCCAACTCTAGAAATAGTTTTTTCTTAATTTTTGTAATCACTTTTGAATTATGTGAGAATTCATTGCTCTAGCAAATCACTTTTATGCAATTATAGCATCAGTTGCATGTTTCATCGTTGCTTCTTCGAAGATTGCATGATGATGTTGTTTGGAGATTATGTAGCTAAATTCATGGAGTTTTTGTAAAACAAGTTTAGACCGAGTTCAAGAGGGGGGTGAATTGAACTTTTAAAAAAAATTTGCAAGAGGAAAAGTGATTTAAATTGGAGAATGAAAAATCTTGATTAAGCCAATCAACTCGCAATTCTGGACTATCTAGTAAACAATCAATTATGCACAACGAAAGTTGTTAGAAATTGATCCAAAATATAATCAGACGCAACACAACAAGTTCAAAGAGTAGTAAGAATATAGTTTTAGAAAGCATTCAATTAATTACAGTGTTCAGTTATTTGTTAAAGCACCAGCATATTAAAGAAAATATGAAAGAAGTGAAAAGAAAGAATCAAGAACACAAGAATTATCCTGGTTCGCCCTTCCTCAAGGGCTACGTCTAGTCCTTTGCCAACTAGCAAAGATTTCTACTAAAAAAGATCACAAGATCAGTTTTACAACACATGCTCCCAGCAAGTTATCACTGCTCCCTACAATACACATTGTTCCCCGCAACACTCACACCTTATTGAACCCTTCAACAAGTGTGAACTAGTGTAGAAACCTACTGCACAAACACCACTTGCAACCCGTAAGCAAACACTGCTCCCCGCAACACTCACACTCTACTGAACCCTTCAGCAGATGTGAAACCAGTGCAAAAACCTACTGCATCAACTCAATTACAAACCCAATAATTGAAAACAGTAAATAGATTACAAGAAAATGTATTACAAATCAAAGTCTCTACACAATATAGTATACAAATGTATAAGAACAGGTGTAGATGACTTAGCTCTGATTCAGAACCAAAGTTGCAAAGACCTCACTCAAGAAATGCTCCAAGATTCACTTTCTTCAAGTATTCTTGTATGAAAATCAAAATAGCTAATCATTTTCACAAAAAGGGCGTTTTTTCTCTCAAGGAATTCTCAACAAAGTGTTTTTTAGAAATCTTAAAGTTCTTAAAATGGTCGTGCCAATTCCATTATATAGCCAAATCAGATTTAAAAACAGCTTAGTTGTCACTATTTCAATTAATTGAATAAACCATTCAATCAATTGAATTGTCCGTTAGAAGACTCAGTCAAAGATTCCACTTGTAACAGAAATAACTGACACAATTCAATCAATTGTTTCAAGTATTCAATTGATTGAAAAGATTTTCAACAAAAATCAGTTTAGGCTATTTTTCTTAAAACCAATTTAATATTGATAAAACCAGTTTTAAAAATTGTAAATCTTTAGGCTTCTCATGAGTGATGATCAATGCCACTAATGGTTTAGTACCAAGCTCTCACACACATACCAACCCAACTTAAGGACCTAGAACCGAAACACCCAACACCTTCATGTTGACCCAAAGTCATTCACTTGAACAATTCTGGTCCAGGTTGGTTCCAACAGATTCTTCATAAAGCAGTCTTCATCAACTCGTGCTTAGCATTGAGCTAACATAGTCCAGATTAATTCCATTAAAACTTCAGCAAGCTATGGTCTTCATTGACTTCATCAAATCACGTGCTTAGCATTGGTGCTAACAGTTTTGTATGTGTGAGATGGATTAGGTAGTGAAAGAAAGTGAGGGATAGGCTAACACTCTTAGGAGGAAACTAGAGAATCTTGAAAATTAAGACTACTATAGAGAGAGCTTCTAGACCAAGAAGATGCATTTTGATAGCACATCAATTCTTATTTATGTAAAATTTAAATTTTGAATTACATAAGCTTCCTATTTATAGACTAAAAGATGACTGGTCTTGTGAGTTTCTAAAAAACTCTCCACTAAGAGTTTGAAAGTCGCAAACCATGAGAGAAGAGGATCCTCTCCATTGGAAGAGTGTCATGTGTCAAAGGTAGCTTGTAGCCCATGCTTCAAATACTCTCCAATGAGAGGTGGACCAATGACAAAAGAAGCTCTCTTGCGACGCCTACTTGGAGTAACACGTAGTGCCTTCTTGGACTCATTTTCCTAGGTGACACTTTTTTGGGGGCTCACTAGTAGAAAAATGACATTTCATGACAGGATATCATCGCGGTTAACAGAAAACCACATTAAAAAGAATGCGGTGACATTTTTTAAATTAAGTGCAACGATACCACCGTTGTTGTCCACAACAACCACAGTTGTATTCCCCACAAGGCACACAAATATTTAAAAATTGAACATTGTAGGAGATACCACCATGGTTGGTGCCAAAACCGCGGTGGTAAGGCACACAAATATTAAAAAAACTTGGTGCAGGGAGATACCACCGCGGTTGTCTCCAGAACCGAGGTGGTAGGTACAAATATAAATTTTATAATTTGCTTCTGCAGGGAGATACCACCGCGGTTGAAGCCAAAATTGCGGTGGTATGTTTTGCAGCAGTATCATCATTCTTAGCACTCAATACGAAACCACCCTATCTTCATTCATATATGATTTTTTGGCTAACTAAAGTCATCTGATTAAACAATGCAGCCTAAGCTTGTGGCATTTTCCAATTCCATATTGTTTGTCAATCCTAAGGCGCCTATATATTCAGGACTTGCTCAGGTGAAGTCTTGGGATGAAGTAAGTTTGTCCTTGATATGATTTCTCTTATTATGGCTTTACTTTAGTGATGCAATTCCTATATATGAAGCACAAAACTAGCGAGTATCCTAAGGTAACGTGTATAGATTTAATAGATTTTGAGCACAAGCCTCCAATGATGAATGGTATCATTAGATTTTATAATTTGACATGATATTATGGAAATAGGAATTGATGCTATTTTCTTTTCTTGAGCACTCTGGAAATATTATTACAACTACAAACTGATTTCAAAATTATTTCAAGCTTCAATCAAATTTTATAATTTGATTCTGCAGGAAGAGAATCGAGTCCCTTGGTGAGGGAAATGGGGGAAGGGAACATCAAATTGAATAGAATGAAAATGAGAACAAATAGAAAGGAAAAAGGCTACAGGAGAACAAATGTGATGGGAAGTGGAGTTTCAACCCTCTGTTGCTGAACCTTTGGACGAAACCCTAGGACACTCTTTCTGCTACGTCAGATCCTCCGCTTGCTTCCTCTCATCTACCCACTCCTATCACTTCCTCAGCCCCTCCACATCCCTCCGCTTCTCACCCACTCATGAGCCCCGCACCCGACCCGAATCCCATGAAACTGACTTCAAAGCCATTTTCGGAGCCTCCGTCAGCCCCAACAACTCGCTCCCCACTACCCTCATTCACTTTGACGAAGACAAGCTGGATTGCGTTCCAGCTACCACCAAGGGCAATATCGTCAATGGCTTCAAAAGCACCACATCGTTTAGCGCGCTTTCGCTCCAGCCCATTCCCCGAGGCGGCGAGCCCTTCCAGGTCAGCAGCTTCTTCCTCTCCGGTCCAACTAAAGCAAACGCTATTGGCGGTGGCAGCGGTGAGGTTCCGTTCTTCGCGCCGCTCAGCGGGCTCTACGATAAGAAGAGCAGGAAGAAGAAGGTGATTTTGGGATTTCAGAAGGCGTTCAATCAAAATGCGTTACAGATGAAACGTCCGTGGGTAGGTGAGAGGAAGTGAGTAGTATTTCTTTCTGCGGTTGTTTAAGAATCGTGGTGGTATGTTATACTTTCCATCACGGTTATACAACCGCGGTGGTAGCTTTAGTACTTTTTATTGCAGTTGGATCTATTGCGATTTCAGAACCACGATTGTAAGCCTTATAGAATCGCTATTAAATGTGTTTTTTCTACTAGTGGCTTTTTCAAAGGTGACCGTCTACTTTCTTATGAGCTTGAACGCCCAAAATTCTACACTACTTGGCCTAAAATATACGGCCCAAATACATGGTCCAAAATAAATTCTAAATCATTCTATACAATTTTTTATACATAGAGTTCTTATAATCTTGAAGTTCCAAAATCTCTAAAGTGATATTCTCCAATTTTGAACATGAGCCTAAAAGTTTGTTTAGATGCCCGAACAAATCCAATTAAGTCCAAACTCCTTATAAGTAATCAACACTCTAACTCAATAACTTTTTTTATTGTTTTTTACATTTTTTGAGACAGATTTTCATCACTCTTTCTCTTTCTAAAGTCATAAAAGAAGAAACCTCTCATAAGTTTCTTATAAAAAAAAAAAAAACCTTTCTTGAAAATCGAAATAAAAAATAACAAGAAACTTCATTACAAATAAAGAAAGCATACATTTTTTTAGATAATTAAATTCAACAAGAGACTCCAAATCTTTGACAACATGGTTGTAGACAAATGAATAATAAAGAACAAGTTTTCAAACCTTCATGATCAAAACTGTTATCTCGGAAAATTCATAATTTTGATTACAAAATACAATTTGGGTCATGCTTGTGTTTGTAGGTTCCTACAATATATAATTATTATCTTTTAATTCATGGCTCTGCTCAAATCATAAAAACATTAAGGTATAAAACCTACACAAAATTCTGGTTAGAAACCTCTTGACATCTATATCATGAGGTAAAAAAAAATATTTTTACCTCGTTGGATTTTTTTTTCATGGATACTTGAATGGCATTTAGGAGCAAGAATGATTGGAAAAACAAGCTCCTCCTTATTGTTTGTTTTGGATATTTTAATTTTTTACACCAGTTAAGTTATAATCGAAAAAACAAAGATTCCATCTATTATAACATAACTAAAGTGAAAAAAAATACATTTTATTTTACGAAGTTGGTATACATATTAGACTTGTAATAGTGTTTGAACCTATTGGAAAATGGTCGTTGTATGTCACCAACCAACACATAAATCTTCGTAGAAGATTAGCATATAGTGTACTCCAAACATTATTAATCCCAAAGATTGAATAGCACACATTATATTCAACCTCAATAAACAAATAACTCAGGAATCAAAAACTAAAATAAAAATCTTCCACCTTTTGTGGTAAGTAACATAAAACTACCTTATTGTTATTTATGACGTGTACTGAATCCCCGCATATCACAGAGGCAAACACAGAATTGAGCTGTAAAAGCTAATTTTCATTCAAACTAGTTAAACTTTATACTACGATTTCGATTCTAGTATTTTAAACAATTTCTTTGGAGAATCAGGTAGCACACCAACCTTCAACAACTGAATCGATAATAGTTGATAATAACAAGATAAAACAAAAAATGACTTTCTTTATGCAGGCAATTTATATCTTTTGGACAGCCAAGTTTTTATAAACAATTATTTGATGACTTTACTTCAATAATACAATATTATATTTAAATGGTTAACTAACAAATAAAAAAATATGATTTAAAATTTAAATTAATTATATAGTTGTTGTATAGAATAGTTTGATTAATATCATACCTTTTTTTAATAAAATATAGTATAAACTAAAATATCATACGGTATGCATGTTTTAAAGAATATATATATATATATATATATATATATAAAGTTCATAATATTACAATTTTTTGTAATTGAAGTTTATTGATAACATTTTTTTAAATTAAATGGAATAAACAGTTTCGAATATAATATATAAAAAAGATTAAAGAAATGTAATTTTAAATTAGTAAGAGTGGAATGTTTGGCATATACGGATATTGAAAATATCTAATTGAGAACAAGCTCCATTCTAAAAATTATCCAATTTTATTTAAAAAAATTATATTACATATATTTAACTTTTAACTTCTGTCTGCATTCTTAAATATATAAAATTTTAATTGCATGTTTTCAAAGAAACATATAAAATTTATATATTACAAAGGTTTACATAACGAATTAAAAGAATACTAAAAAAATTGAAATGATTTAAAAGGAAAGAAGAAGCAGATAACTAATAAAAGAAAAAATCAAAAGTCAAACTGCATATGAATCTGTATATTATCATCATGATCATTTTAAGCATATCATCAAGACTTTCATCATCTCCATAACTAACGGTACCCACCTCATTCCAATGAAAAAAATATTAGAATATGAGATTTACATTTTTGAAGTACTGAATTTATATTAACTATGCGTATAATTTAAATTATTTTTTCTAGATTAGATATTATGCATCAACATGTTTCTATTTTAACTTAATATTTTATGCATATTTATCATTTTTTTTATCGAATTATTAAATATCTTATTTTATCAATTTTTTGTTTCAAATAAAGTATTGTATTTTTATTAAGGCAAGAAGGTGTAGTAAAATAAATGTCATCAGTATTGAAAAAATAAAAAACCGTACTGCATTTATTTTACAAACCACTCATTAGCTAAACTAGAAACTTATAAATTGAAAGGAGGTATAAAAGAAATCCTAAAACGCAATATTTTCTAGAGTTAGGGATGGGCGGTCAAAATCGCCTCATTCGTATGTCTTCAGTTGAAATATTAGGGATGAAAAATAGTGTTCGAAGAAGAGAGTCACTAGAAGTGATAAGGCTTTTGATGGAGATTAATTGTGGGCAAGTACAGTGAAAAAAAATCTCTGTACCAATGATATAATTATAAAAAAAAAAAAATCACTTCAATTCTCGTCACGCCAACCTTTTTGGACGGGTGCTCCGGCGAGACCCGGATGCTATTCGGGTTTTGACCCGTTCAAACTCGGTGAACCGGCAGGGGATGGTGATTCCCCCGTCGTGGTGGAACCCGAACTCCTCCTCTGCCTCCTTCAGCAGTTCCCCAAACAAAGGATGGTTGAAGTATATTACCGGCACCAGCACACGGTGCAACTCGCCATCCTTCTGCCCCACGTACACGGCCAGATGTCCCTTGGGCACACTCAGATCCCGGTCGGATCCTAGCTCGGAACCGGATCGTAATTGGGCGTAACCCGACCTGAACGACACTCTCAAGAAGGACTTGGCGCCCATGGTCAGCTTGCGACCCCACGAGAGGAGTTTCGCGATGGGTAACCGAGAGGAGTTGCCCAAGCGACGGTATCCGGGTCGGCTCCGGACCCGAATCTTCCTGAAGACCCATTTGGAGACCCGGATCAGGCGCTTCCTGAGGTTGAATCCGCGAATCTTGGACATAGTTGAGGAGAGAGTGGATAGAAATTTTGATGTGGTGCGGTGCGGTGTATGGTAATGAAAGTGAAGATGAAGGTGAGTACCTGCTAGGGTGCGGTGGGGTTCATGAGAATGGCCAAGGGTCGGCTATCGACATTGCAAGGCGAAACTGGGTGAGACAAATCTCAGAGAGCGATGTGGGGATGTTAGACATGGTTTTCAGACGCAGTTTAGTTTCGTCGGCGAACCATAAATTGAGCCATGGTCGTACAAAACCTACGTGGGACAACGTGGGAACTAAGGTCGTGTCTGTTTTGCAGGCGAGAGGGAAGACGTACTCGTTTGGCTTTTGGGATTTGTTAAGTGGTGCAAAATATTTTGGGACCTTGCAAGGACACTCCTAACGTATATATACCAAAAGTCGGGGAAAAAAAAGACTTGTTTGTTAGTTAGCTGAGGTACATGGTAATGAGATGGAACCCTGTTTAATATCCGTATACTGTTGAACGGGGTTTCCATTTATGGTTTCAATATTCAATATAAATATTCCATTTTTATCTTTTCATTTTTGTAAAAGTAAGATCAAACCATTTTCTCCCCGTAACCACCTTGTCTTCCTAAACTTGGCTAAAATTAAAACCTTTCATTTATATGCAGAATATTGTTGCAAAATATTTTGTCCTATAGACCAGCCACTGATTGCTCTAAATATAACTTTCAAAATAATAAAAAATGCTTTGAGATACTAAAACATAAACAAGTTTAAGATACCTGATATATTTTGTTTTCAGATCTTTTTTTTTTCCAATTTAGATATCTAATAAACTATAAAATTTTAGTTTAAGTTATTTAAAAAACAATATTTGTTTATATTTTGATTTTTAATATATGAAATGGTTTTTAATTTTTTGTTTTAAATTATTTTTAATTAAAAATAAAATTTTAAATATTTTAAATACTTAATTTTATTTTTTTAAATATTAATAGTCACAACAAAAAGTAAATTATACATCTATACATGAAACTTATTTAAAGACAAAAGGACTAATTCACTATAGTTATTGAATTACAGCATACGCATTGATTACGAGGTATCAAAACACGTCATTTTTAAGGACTGAATGGGAATTTTATCAAATTAAAATAATATGACGATAATTGAATTGATACATGTGGTATTTGTTTATTAATGAAATGAGAACTGTAGCCACACGTTCTCTTTCTGATATAAAATCTACAAAATCGTTGAAAATATATGGAGAACGTTGAACAAATTTATTAATTAATAAAAGAATATTTTATTTCAATAAAATATCTAATACAGCTTTAACGTATTTAAATGTAACGATATTTATCAAAAATTATATTTACTAAATCTTTAATTATTGACAGGGATGAAAATAATTTAGACCACCGAATGTATATATCATACTTTTAAGGGAAAAAAAATCTCTTTGTATAAATTATGTAAAATTCAATCTTTTCAAATTTTTATTTTATTTTTAATCTTTCTAAATTTCAAATCCATTACTTTGAATTTCATTAATGGAAAATATACATTTTAGAATATCTTTCTAAGATTTATGAGAAACTGTTAAAACAGATGTAGTAATTTCATGGTTAAATGCATTTTTTTAATAACATTTGTATTAAAATTATTAAAATAATTTAACAACGATGGCTTTAAAAATAATCATATTAGTTTTGTGTAATTATTATTTTTTATTTAACATCCGTCATCTTCAAAAATATAAAATTATATGAAATAAATGTTAAAAGTGTTTTTCTAAATAGATTTATATAAGAGGAAGTGTTTATAAATCAACCTCTGTGCATTTTTTTAATACATTTCTAAACAAAATCTTGTTTTTAAGGTATGATAGATTAAGAAATTTTCTTTTATAAAATAACTTTACTTTAAAAGGAGCAAGTTCACACAACCTTATTCAAAATGGAGCATACTAAAAATTTTATCATTGTTTAAAATTTATGTTGATGACATCATCTTTGAAATTAATAATAAATCTTTCTACAAAAAGTTTTCTAAGTTAATGCTAGGAGAATTTGAGATGAGTATGATAAGGGAGTTCAAGTTCTTTCTTGGCTTTCAAATAAAAAAGAAAACAGAGAGAGGTAAAGACATTATAATTCTTCAACATAAATACATCAATGAAATGTTGAAAAATTTCAACATGTCAGATTTAAAACTCTTGTAAAGGATAAAAATGGTAAGAAAGTAGATAAGACGATCTATCAAAGTATGATTGGTTTTTTACTTTATCTTACTTTCAGTAGACCAAATATTATACATTTGTATATGTGCAAGGATTCAATTAAAGCCAAAAGAGTCTCAAACGAGAGTTGTAAAAAGGACTTTTCAGTACCTTGTGGGATTTGCTAATTTGTGTTCTTGTTTCAAGAAAAATGATAGTTTTATATTAGAAAGATTTTGTAAAGTAGACTATGTTGGGGATAGAGTTGAGAGGAAAAACACTAGTGAGGGATGCTAATTTATTAGATCACGTCTTATATATTGGTCAAGCAAGAAACAAAATTCAATTGCTCTATCCACCATTGAAGTAGAATCCATGTTAGTTGGAGACTGTTATTTTCTCAACTCCTGTAGTTTAAGTATCAACTTGAATATTACTCTTATTTTCAAAACAATATACTTGTTTATTGTGATAACACTAGTGTAACCAATTTATCCAAAAACCTTATCCAACATTCAAAGGCTAAGTATGTAAAAGTGAAATATTCCTTCATTCATGATTATGTAAAAAAAATGTCTAAGAATTATAATTTGTAAACACCAATCATTAATAGGTTGATATATTAACCAAGCATTTCCTATTCAAAGATTTAATTTCATTAAAACTAATTTGAATTTAGTAGAATTCACAAATGATTAATTGGTCAAATGAAAGTATCATCTATAAGGTATTGACTATTTTTTGTGAGACTGCACAAGATTAGTACACTTTCTCTTTCATCTAACTTGACTCTGAAAAGGTGTCAGTGATCGTCAAATGTCTTTTATAAGATAAAGACAAATGTCTTCCTATAACAATCATCGAGATTTCACCCAGGAAAGATCTGGCTGAAAAGTAAAAAGATAAATGACGGTGACTCAGTCTTCCAAAATAAAAGGCGCACAAAACGAAAGCATAGATTCAATGCACTTTAAAAAAAATGTGTTTCTTCTCTTATTCCAAAACTAAAGAAGAATAAATGGAAATCCAAAAATAAAACTATTTCATACGAAGGAGGTTTCAGAAAAAGGGGTCACAACCCATGCTTGGAAAGTCTAAAACCAATACCTTCTCAACCATATATAAGGCTAAGATAAACTATATTCTTAGGCACTGCTCTTTGATGAAGCTTGTTCGCCTCGGTGTCCCAAGGATAAAGATATCACGGTGGCTTAGAAGTCCATGCTCTAGACATGTATGTCAACATAAAGCCATACTTCAAAGTATTCTTACCTCGTCCCAACACTCGTTTGCATAACACCAACCTCATCATGTTTCACTAACCTCAAACTGAATTGAGTTTCGAGAATGGCCTAACTTATAAGAACAACGAACTATCCCTTCAATAGATATTTTATTCGGTACCCCTCTAAGCCTGACTGATATTAATGCCTTGTCTCACTCAATGTAGCTCACCGTTCCATGGATCAAGTAGGCAAAGCCAAAGTATGTTCCATGGATCATTCCCATCAACCCTCAAAATCTATTAGAGAGTGATGATTTTGATGAATGCGAAGAATACAAAGATGTGTGCACCATACAAACAATGGGACACCAAACATATGAAGAAAGGCTCAGAAGACAAAAAAACCCTATAGGAGAATAAACATCATTTGAAAAGTAACTATTTTGCATTTTGGCTTAGTGCATTAATGCATTACTCCTTCCACCTCTTACATGATGGCAGTAGATTGCCCTCAAACTCAATTACCCTTCCATCTCTACAAGGGTAAGGAGGTTATCATACACAAAGATGAAGATCCTTATTATTGTTGACATTGATGCAATTGATTATTTGATGAAGTCAAGTGAAAGGAAAGCTTGAAGATGTGTTCACCTAGAATTAGTATGTTAGTGTGTGTTAATGATTCACGTGGATGCATCACAAATGAGTAGAATGTGCTCTAAAACCTTTTAAAATAAATTGAAACTGATTTGATTAAAGTTTGCAAATAATTTACTAACTTCTTTAAAGGATTGTTTTTCAAAATCAATTAGATAAAAATATTTTTAGTAAAATCAATCGATTTAAACTGATTTTCAATCGATTGTTTTCACTAAAGTATAACTGATTTTTATAAATTTTCGTGAAAACATCTAAATTACAGAAGAAAAGTAGACTTTCAAAAAGAGAAGAGAATGGAGAATTTTTTTGACGAATAATTGAGAGCATTTTCAAGAGTTTAATAAAATTTTTATCAAAAGGAATTCAAAAAGGAGATTTTTTGAGCTTTTTCTCTAATTTGAGATTGCACTACACTGTGTTCCATCTATTTTCATTCAAAAAGTCTACTACAACTGGTTATTAGTTTGTTTGTATTTAGTATTGGTTGCAGAGTTGGTTGTATTTCAATTTCCATTGATTGTATTGGCTTTTTGTCTACTTTTGAATAGAGTTTTCATATGTAGCAGTGCAACAAGGTGTTGCACAATTTCTTTGTGAATTTTACAGGGTGCAAGATTCGTTCTTGATTGTATAGTGTGCACATTTGTTGTAGTTTAGTGGAATTCTTTGCTAGTTGGCAAGGAAATATGGATGTAGCTCTTGAGGAAGAATGAACCAGTATAAAAATCTTGTGTTCTTTCTCTCTGCCCTTTGTTTTTAACTCTTGTTAATGTTTGTGCATAATTTGTATCAGTACAGAAAATTAATCAATTGTTTTTGTCATTCAACTATTGCTTTTATGGTTTTGTATATTGTTCATTAATTACATTGAATTGAGATGTACCTTTCATTTAAGGTGTGTTTGGATTGGGAAGTGGATTTGAGGGAGTGAATTTGAATTGATTTGAGATGAAAGTGTGTAAAAAGTTGGGTTCTTTGGATTAAGGGAAAGATAGTAAGATTTAAGTGAAAGTTCGTGAAAGTTTGTGAATGATGTGATAGGTGTGATAAATATTTTAATATTTTTACATAAATAAAATTGTAAGATTACAAATTTACCCTTGAGTTTAAAAATAATTTAAAATAAAATAGAACTAATTTGTTTGATGTAATTGAATTATTTTTTTTATTGATGAAAATATGTAATTATATATTTGGTGTTTGAACTAAAATTAATTAATGATATTTATGTAATTTGTTTGGTTTCATTGATGAAATATTTTTTTAATTTCTATTGTAATTATTTTCAATATGGTTCGTCAAGTGAATTTGATATAAAAATTAAAATTCTTATAGATTGTTGATATATGCAATTGTTTTTTTATTCTGAAATTGGATTGTAAAAATAAATAGGAAAACACATTATTTTAAAAGATATGAACTAAGTTCTAAATTTCATAAAATAAATAAATATAACACAATCAGATAAAAGTAGTTAATAACATTAAAATAACAATACATCTAATATTAAACAAACACGTTCATAAAAATATCATAACATGTTATTGTGAAAGTCGTTCAATTTGGTTTTGCACCTTGTGCATTCTTTGTTCCACTCCTTCAAATCGCATGTCCACATGTATTTGGAAATGATTAAGTGTAATGTCCATACGAGTTTGTAATTGATCCAATCTGGTGTCCATGTGTCTGTAAATGATCCAACCTGGTATCCATGTGCATATTCAAATTATCCAAGCTTTGATCAATGTGAATCCTCAAGCTATTTAATCCTTCTTACAACTCTTGAAAACCAAACATCTGACCATGGTGGGGGACTGGGGGGACTGGTCTTTGGGGTGTAGGTTCGTGAACATGGTCCTCCGCTTGTGGTGGCTCTTCACCATCTTCCTCATTGTCATCATCATCAACCGTCCCATATTGCAAAATACCATTAACATGAAAGATATTTAGTTTGTGCAATGTTTTTTTGCCAAAGTAATTTGTCCAACCCAGGTGCACACATGTTTCACGGGACAAGTCGATGCTGAAGACATTGAAGATGCATGAAATGAGCATGGCATACAGAAGAGACATATTATTATCTTTGCATTTGAGCATGTGCTGCATAATGTAATGAGGCCAATTAATAAATATATTATTTTTTATGGCCCATAACATAAAAATGTCTTCTTGCAGCAATTGAGCAAAGTTTGTTGATCGCGGTCTTAATATATGGATATAGGCATAATGGAGTTGCCTATCATCAACAGTCAAGCTGCCTACATTCTTAACACCCTGACCATAAAACTCGGGTCTAAGCATTGAATTCAATGCTAATTCACGATCGTAGTTAAAGTTCTCAGGGATGTTTGGATATAAGACTTCCAGACCTTCGTAATGGAGGTGTGCCAAAGACATCCAATCAAAAGGTGCAATAATTATTTTTTTGTTACTAACCTCACTTTGGAGGTTACCATCTGCTATCATCTTGAGGTTTGAATAGAAAACCTTTAACAAGTCATCATAGTAAGGATGTTGGAGCGTGACAAATGTTTGCAACTGCTAAAATATGAGATGATTTTGAAATTGAAACCCTTCTTTTCTAAACCAAGAGAAATTCATCACCTTTGGTGGCTAAATTTTCGTCCCGTAGAACTGAGTCGCATATTGAATCATTTGGTCTCGTTGATTAAAAAACCGTGTCTGGTTTAGCATGTCCTCAACGCCACCGATCTCAGAACCAGGAGTAACAGCATCACGAAGTCGGGATTTCCCTCCACGTGTTCTAACAACTCTGTTTCGTTTAATTCCAGAAGATTAAGCCATAACTATACAAGTAAAACATAAAACTTTTTAGATCATACACATTTAAGTAATCTTTTTGTAAATATGAAACAATGTCAGTAACAAACTAAATCATTATGCAATATAAATACATAACATTTAATAGTTAATAACATTACAAACGATAATGTTCAACACAAAGAAGATTACAAATTACAATGTCACATAAAGTTTTCATATTACAATTAAAATAGGACATTCAACATCAATCAAAAGGAGCCCCTAGTTATAATACATTGTGTTCACGTGCAATTGTCTACAATTCTTTTATATTTAAATTGTCGACATTGATGGCTTCAATGACTTCTTTTAGATTAGTCGTCAATGTCTGAAATTGAGCATCTATGAAGTCTACCATGGGGGCCTTTCTTTTCGATGCCCCTGATGATGAGTTTCCGGTAGAAGGTGCAGATGGTGTGGAATGAGTGGGAGTTGGACAATAAGAATCCACCCGTGGTAGTGGTGGAAAAGCTTCCTCAGTCTTTTGGTGAAATGTTGGTGGCTATGGCACGTATTCCACATGGTCTTCGTTCAAGTCCACGTTAAAAGATTGTGACTCAATATGTCACCTAACTTGACGAGCAGTGCCAACTCCTTGGCCAGTGGCTCGATCAACTGCCCATAGTTCCTCCATATAGTCATAGTGCTTGATAGGTTTAACCCTCCACTTAGCTGCCCTAGGCTTCACCTGGAATAAACATTTCAATGTAAATTACATCAACATAAATGTCAATTAAGGATTAACAATGTAAATTGTTAAAGGTGTCATGTTTACCTTAATTAGGTTAACCCAAACTTCATCCTCGGCATCAAATACTTTTGTGGATTCATTCCAGGCAAATCCACTAAGTCCACTAAAGAGATTGTGGATGTAGCGCCAAATGTCTTTCAAAGTCTTTTTGTCCATTCTTGACATTATTTTTTGTTATCCCTACCCACCCTAACTGGCGGAGAGCTGTGACAATGTTATTATAAGCTTGGGTGGTCTAACTTCCGTCTACCCGATTGCCTAGACGTGCCTCATCTATCACAGCAGATAAAAGGCAAACATCCACTTTTGCAGTCCACTTTGTAAACTCACGGATACTGGCAGAAGACTCAGAAGCAATACCCTTTCCATGATCCATAATATATCTGTTTGAAACGAAATTTATCCAACGATAACACAACACATAAATATTAGATTACGGAATCATGAAGTCGTGATTAATTCCTAAAGCAATAAAATTTATCATTTTATCATTACGATTGCAAATTGCTACAACATCTTAATTTTTCTGATAATCCATCCAAATTTCATTATTTATACGATCTATAATTTGTGAACCTAGCCTATAATCATCCTCACGAGAGTGGGACACAGATGGTTCAACATCTTGTTCCATCAACTCCTAATCAACTTCATCAAGTATCGCCTGATCATTGTCCACTCTGCGAAGAAAGTTGTGAAGAATACAACATACTAGAATTATTTTTGTCATTGTATCCAACGAGTAATGCGGTTTTGTTCCACTGCCTATAACTGGGAAACGTTATTTCAACACACCAAACGTTCTTTCAATTACATTTCAAAGCGATGAATGACGATGATTAAACAACTCTCGTGCATTTTGTGAACCTCTTCTGAAGTATTCTTTTAAATGGTATCTAACACCACGATATGGGGTCATGATCTCGAATTTAACATAAAACCAGCATCCCCGAGGTAGTATTTTCCTACAATGATTGAAATTGTACTCGTTACAAGCAACAACTAACTTAGTACTTTACATACAGTTGGCCAAATGACCTCCAACTCACCTTCAGGTATGAGTAGCGGATCCTCTCGTATAAGTGCATCCTTCAAAATCCTTGAATCAGATGTTATTCCTTCCCACCCAACTAGAACATATGTAAATTTCATGTCGAAATCACATGTCGCAAATATATTTTGTGTTGTCCAATCTTTTCTTCCACGAAAACGAGAAGCATCCGATTGAGGGACTTTAACACGTACATGAATGAATGCGTCTTTCACACACCCGGTTTCCCTTAATCACTAAAACAAATGAATGAATGCTTCCAGACCCATTCAAATAATGTCGCGACATCGCTCGGTATGGACCAAGTATGACATTAACTCCTGCCGACGACGCTCTTTTTGGGGTACTAACTCTGTCAGACTGTTTTTCCTCCAATTTGAGAGACTGAATGCATTCACTGCCCACGCTACGACGGTAAGAATCGTCATGGCATCGACTTCGGTTTGAAATTTTAATTGTTCTTCTAGGTGTGAAATAATTTTCATGTCCACACCATTATTAATACCCATGTCCACCTCTTTCAAAAATACATACCACTCCTTATCGTTGTCCATGTCAAAAATATCTTTTCACATAAAAAATAATAATAAATCATTTTCATTAATTACAACATGATATAAGAAGTTATGAATATAAATTATAACTCATAAATACACTATAAAAAAAATATTCACACTCGTATATATGGTAAAAAAAACCTATATAATAACCCAAACCTATAACAAACTTAAATAATATTTAATATAAAATTAAATTCATTCATATAAAATATTATTTAAGTAAATAAAGATTGCCTCCAATTTTTTTAATATTTTTAATTTAATTAAATTATATACATAACAACAAATTTTTAAATTATTCAAAATTAATTACAATGACAAAAGGCACTTATAATTACAAATCATCTTATACAAGAAATAATGGTACACCAATATTGTCATAAACCTATATATATAATAATTTAAACTTATACCACACTTAATTAATATTTTAAATTTAAAATTAAATTCCTTCATATAAGAAATTATTATAACTCCTGATACTCACACACGTCAATATTAAAAAAAATCTATATAATAACCTAAACTTATACAAAACTTAAAAAAATTTAATACTAAATTAAATTTATATGAATACAAAATTATTGAAAAAAATAAAATATGTTTCTTAATTCTTAAATATTTTTTAATTTAATTTAATTAGACATACAATAATTTTTTGAATTATAAATAATTCATTCGTATAAAATATTATTCAACTAAATTAAGATTTTTTTATATTTTCAAATATTTTTAATTCAATTAAATTATACGTGCAACAGGTAAATTAATTTTTTAAATTATTCAAAATTAATACTTATAATTACTATTTATCCTATATAAGAAATACTGTAACAGGTAAATACTGTAAAAAAATCTATATAATAACCTCAGCTTATAAGAAACTTAAATAAAATTTAATACAAAATTACATTCATTTCAATAAAAAATTATTCAACTAAATAAGTTTTTTCTATAAATTCTTAAATATTTATAATTCAGAATTAATTATAATAATCAAACGCATTTATAAATCTTAAATATTCAATACAAAATATACTCACACATAAATATTATAAAAAATCTATATCGGAACCTAAACCTATAATAAATTTAAATAATATTTAATACAAAACTAAATTTATTATATAAAATATTATTCACATGTTTCTAAGTTCTTAAATTTTTTTAATTGAATGAAATTATACAAACAACTATTTCTTAAATTATTCATATTCAAAATTAATTACATACTTATAGTCACTACATATCCTGTAAAAAAATATTCACACACATAAATATTGTAAAACAATGTATATAATAACCTAAACCAATAATAAACTTAAATAATATTTAATACAAAATTAATTTTCATTCACATAAAAAAGTTATTATAACTCCTAAATACTTTATAAAAAAATACTCAGAAACACAAATATTATAAAAAACCTATACAATAACCTAAACGTATAACAAACTTAAATAAAATTTAATACAAAATTAAATCTATTCATATAAAAAATTATTTAACTAAGTAAAAATTGTTTCTAAATTCTTAAATATTTTTAGTTCAATTAAACTATACACACAACTATTTTTTTGACTTATTCATAATTCAAAATTAATTACAATGATAGAATGTATTTATAATTATTAAATTAATTTAAATCCTAATTAATTCTAATATACAGTAAAATGAAACAATTATTTGTAATAAATAAAGATAAATAACTTTCTAATTTAAGTTTTTAAATTCAAATAAATACAATCAAAACATCATTTCTAATTATAATAAATCTCACCTGTTAATACATCAAATACTCCAATTAAATCTAAATACATATAATAATATTTATAAATTAATTAAAATTATAAATTAATATCATTTGTATACCTTTTATAGAATATCATAAGCACAAACACAATAACCTTAAATAAACGAATCAAAAAAATAAAATAACATCCTTCTACATAATATTTATAAATTAATTAAAATTTTAAACTAATATCATTTATATACCTTTTACAAAATATAATCAGTATACATACACAGTAACCTTTAAATAAACAAATCTACAAAATAAAATAACCTTCTTCTACAACACACTATATATAAACAAATATTATAGATATGCAGAAAAGAACATGGTAGTGAAAGGAGAAACTTACCTAGTTGAAGAATCAAGTTATCAAACTTCTACTGCCTCTTTCATCAAAAACACTGTCATTGCCTCTTTCACTCAACTAAAAGCACTAAGAACCACTATTGCCTCTTTCACTCAACCAAAAGCACTGAGAACCGCAGAAATAAAAACATACTTAACCAGAGAAATAAAAACATACTCAACAACAAACCCAGATAAATAAAAGCAACAATAAACCACCAATAAAAACAATAGAGAAAAAAAATCAACAATGTACTAACAACACTGAAAAAAAAAGCAAAAAAAAAATGATAAAACGTTAAAAACCATAGAATATATTAAAAAATACATATAATCGATTATCAAAAACAACATAATCGATTATAAGTATAAGAATATGATATAACCGATTATCAAATCAAGCTATTCGATTATCAGTATAAAATAGTGATATAATCGATTATGTATGGTTCTTAGTCAATTAAAGATACAAAATACAAGTATAATCGGTTATGAATGCATGTATAACTAATTAAGCACCAAACCTGAGTCTTTCTTGCACTTCCTGGACCACCACCGCGCTTGCTGCACCAGAGCGACCCTTCCTGAACCAGTACCACAGCATATGTCGAGGAACGGTGCTTGATGCACCACCACCCACCGTGTTCGACCACGAATAGTGCCACTTAGAACTCAAGGAACTACCATCTACATACCCGCTCAACAATGACACTCGACTACACGCAGAACACATCTTTATAATAACAGGAAATTCAAATTCCCTCAGACCGTCAATGACGACTACCATGTCCGTGGGAATCTCTGAACATAGCTTCGCAGTCTTTCCAGATTCTCACTCGTCTCTCTGCATTTGAATCCACAGTAAAAAAGGAGTAATAAAAATAAAGTTAATATGGTCTCTCTATATTCCCAATCTCGAGTGCATACAATACACATGGGGGGCATTAATGAGTAAATACAGAATACAAGGCACGCATGGGTGAAGGCATTAAAGACAAAGTATAGGTAATTAAAACCAGTTAATACATTGAAGGCACAGTGGAAGAGTAGTTTAATCCAGTTAATGCATAAATAACTAAAGTTACTACAGAAGTTAAAAAAACAAGGGTAATACTGTAATTTCATAAACATGACGTGGCTTTCCGTCTAAATCTCTTCTTTCAGCAGAGACCACCTTCGCCTCTTCTCCCTCATTTCTGTGCTCCCAGTCCCTCTTAAATCGTTTGAAACAAACCCCTGATGATCCCGTTTTTTCGTCTCTTGCAACAGTGGAAACCTAGATCCAAACACACTATGATCAAACCTTAATATAATAGTGGTTTCTGATAAAATATGATATTCTTAATAATTCAGTAATTTTGGTAATTTAATATGTTAATTGCACATCAATCAATTGAATTATTATGATTCTATTTTGGTGTAGAATTTGAATCCATTGTTTTGTGAATTACATTGATTGATTTTTCTGTCGGTTTTCAAAGTAAGAAATTAAACTGGTTGCTTTTCCAATTAAATTAATTGTATTTTCTATCTGGGTGCTTATACTAGAAATCTTTTTTCTAATTGTTTTCATATTTTAACTGGTTATTTTTCTATTGTGTGGCAACTAAAACTACAGTAAATGAATTTTATTAAAAGCACTCATTCTTTCTAACAATGATTTGTTAAATTTTTTAAGAGTTCAATTCACCCCCCTCTTGAACTCAGTCTAAAAGTCTTTACAATTGGTATCAAAAGCAGGTACTTGAAAATTAATCTAGTCTAAAAGTATAAATTGCCATTTGCAAAGGGAGGCTTATTAATAGACCTCTTATGTTTAGTGTTATTTGAAATGCTATTGTGAATGGTTCTTTTTTGTGTGTGACTGTTGTTGATGGCAAATCCCTAGGAAAGCCTTAGGCTGAATGGACTGATGTTGAGAGCAAGAAAGCTCAGTATGGCTGTACGACCAAGAACATTATAACTTCTACCTTGAATCTTGATGAATTTTCAAAGGTATCTCAATGTGCATTTACAAAGGAAATGTGGGACATTCTTTAAGTAACTCATGAAGGAACAACTAATGTCAAACATGCAAGGAAGCATGTACTGATCTAAGAATTTCAAAATGCAATAGGGAGAGACCATTTTAGACGTGCATAAGAGGTTCACTCACATTGTCAATCACTTGATAGGTCTTGGAAAAGTCTTTGACAAGGACGAACTAAACATCAAGATCTTGAAGTGACTAGATAGAAGTTGGCAGCTAAAGGTTACTACCATATCAGAAACAACGCATCTAACAACTCTAACCACTACAACATTGTTTGGCAAGTTGAGAGAGCATGAACAGGAAATGAATAGATTGCAGGAGAAAGAGAATGGAGACAAAAAAAGCTAGAGGTCTAGCACTCAAGTTTACTGCTCAAAATGAAGAAAACAATGAAGAATGATCCAGACTATAGTGATGTTGAGATTATGTTGACTAGAAGGTTTAACAAATTCTTGAAGAGGAGAGAAAAGGAGAAGAACCAGCAAGCAAAAATGTACAACAACAAATCTGATTTTGGTTCCTCTAACTCCACCTGTTTTGGTTGTGGTAAGCAGGTACATATCAAAGTGGAGTATCCAAACCTGGTACATAAAGTGAAAGGCCTAGAGAAAAGAAATAGTAAAAAGGCAACGAAACATATCTTTGGAAGACAATGACCCATCTTCCAACTATTCATCAAAGGACGATAAGGAAGCGAATATGTGTTTTATGGATGGACATCAATCTGAAGTCACTAGTGTAAGTTCCAATATCTCAATGAATCATGAGAATTGCAGTACCTTGCTTCAAGCTTTCAAAGAGACCCATGAAGAAGCAAACAAATTGACTTTGTCAAACGAAAGATTGAAAGGTTTAAACAATAAGTTGGAAAACAAAATCAACTTATTGGAAGAAGAATTGCAATTTGTTTAATCCGATTTTGAACACCTTGAAATGATTTATAAGGTTACTTCTTACAATGAAAGTGCATCTTGTAAGCCAACTAACTAGAAAAACTATAAAGCTTTGGAACAAAAAGTAAAATATTTGTTGAAAACAACTTCAAAACTTTCTTTGGGAATTGCAAACTTAAATGCCATTTTAGGTTCACAAAACTGTGTTTTTAATAAAGCTGGCATTGGTTACAAAATTGTTTTTAGGTAAAAAGGTGAAAAAGTTTAACAAGTTTTTCAATTACAACAAAAGGAAAACTTCACCATTTGTAACCTGCTTCTAATGTTTGAGAAAAAAGTCATTTTGTGAGGAATTGTAAGATTAGAAAATTTGATGTTCCAAAAGGCTTGGATAGGTGGGCACTGAAGGTTACAATTAACAACATTGGACTCAAGTTTAATAGGGGATGATTGCTTAGAATTTGATTTGTTTTGCAGGACACTTTGATAACCAAGAACCAACTATGGTACCTGGATAGTGACTATTCAAAGCATATGAATGGACATGCTTCAAAGATAATTAATTTGACTTAGAAACATGAAGGATTTGTGACTATGACAACAATAACAAAGGTAGAATCCTCAACAAGTCATTTTCTAAGGAATTGTAAGATTAGGAAATTTGATGCTCCAAAAGGCTTGGATAGGTGGGCACCAAAGTTACAATTAACAACATTGGACTCAAGTTTAATAGGGGACGATTGCTTAGAATTTGATTAGTTTTGCAGGACACTTTGACAACCAAGAACCAACTATGGTACCTGGATAGTGACTGTTCAAAGCATATGAATGAAGATGCTTCAAAGATAATTAATTTGACTTAGAAACATGAAGGATTTGTGATTATGATGACAATAACAAAGGTAGAATCCTTGGTGAAGCTTTTGCATCGATTGAAATGGAGAGGAAGCTCCTTGAACGATGTAGAAGCAAGGTTGAAAACACAAGTTCCATGAGCTAAGCATGAGTAATGGAGCGTATGAAGGAAGTGTGCGGGAGAAGATTGCAATGGAATGGTGAACTAAATCGAGTAGGATTCTTGGTAGAGGTTTGGCAAACTACCAAGGGTTTCTCTAAGTCTTTCTCAAGGAGAGAACTTAAAGAAGAGCTTAACACAAGTGCTGGAAAAATTTGTAGCATTTCATTAATGTAAATCAAGCTATTTTATACCTTGCCTACACATCTATTTATAGAAGAAGAGTAGAAGAAGAAGCTTGTAGGAGAATCTTGATAAACCCTAACTTCTAGCATAAGCTTTTCGAACCCTAGCTTGCTCCACATGTCTCATACCCTAACCCTAACATGTTCTTCAAGCCTCCAAGGTCGTGTGGACAAGTGTCACACTTAAAGGAAGACACCACTCTAAAGGAAATGCTAACCCTAACCCTAGGCGCCACTCTTAACCCTAATGCGCCTAGGGTTTTTATTTTACAACAAATGAACTATTTTATGTTTACAAATTTTACAATTCTTCATAACGAATCAAATTTGTTAGCATTTTGAATTTTACTGGTGCTCCTGACTCCCCTTGATTTTCTATGTGTCTTGTCATGGCTCTGGCAATAGGACCTTGCCCGGACCTTTTTCCATCAGAAAGACTCTTTGATAATCAAACATGTGATACTTGTAGAAGGATTGAAGCATAATTTACTTAGCATCAACCAATTGTTTGATAGGGGACTTCAAGTCAACTTATCAGATTCAGTTTCAAGGAGAACTTTATTAGTTGGTAAAAGGGTAAACAATGTCTATATGTTGAATATTTCTGGCATTAATTCTAGCTTAAATTGTTTGTTGTCCAAGAGTGATGAATCATGGTTATGACATAAACGTATTGCATAGATTCATATGAATCACTTAAATAAACTTGTGTATAAGGAATTAGTTGATGGACTGCCTAAACTCAACTTTGAAAAGGACGGAATCTATGAAGCATGAAAAAGGTAAATAGCCCAAAAATTTATTTAAACAGAAAAACTTTGTTTCTACTTCAAAACTCCTATAGCTGATCCATATGGATTTGTTTGGACCTTCTCGAACCATGAGCTTAGGTCGCAACTATTATGGCTTGGTCATTGTAGATCATTACTCTATATATTCATGGTCTCTCTTCATTGTAACCAAGGATGATGCATTACAACCTTCAAAAGACTTATTAGAGTTTTACAAAATGAGAAAAATTGTAATTATTGCTATCAAAATTGACCATGGGGTGGGATTTTAAAATGAAAGATTTGAAAAGTTTTTTGAATAATTTGGAATAAAACACTATTTTTCAGCTCCTAGAACTCCACAACAAAATGGAGTAGTAGAGGGAAAAAATAGGTCGTTGGAAGAATTAGCAAGAACTTTACTCAGTGAAACTAATCTTCCTAAGTACTTTTGGACAAATGCAGTAAACATTTTCTGCTATGTGTTAAATAGAGTTTTGATAAGACCTTTTTTGAAGAAAACTGTCTATGAGTTTTTCAAAGGAAGAAAACCAAATATCTCGTTTTAAAATTTTTGGCTGCAAGTATTTTATGTTAAACAATAGAAAGGAAAATCTGGACAAGTTTGATGTCAAGGCTGATGAAGGCATCTTCCTAGGCTACTCTTCCCATAGTCATGCATATAGAGTGTATGATAAGAGGATTATGTCAATTGAGGAATATATACATATTATGTTTTATAAAACTAACCAAGAGTGTAGGAAAAACCTAAGAACAATACAAGTGAAAATGAAATCACTGAGTTTCAAAGGTTGAGACTTGATGCAGACCAGTGCAGTGAAGAAGAAGATGCAGCAGAGATGAAAGAGCTATAAGCACTGATATGCCTACTACATCTACTAGAAATTTAGATTTGCCTAAAGAATGGAGTGCCAAGAGACTTATCGGTGGATAACATCATAGATAGATTCATAAGGGAGTATCCACTAGAAAATCCTCAAATCTATTATGTGAGGATATGTCATTTGTTTCAAGGTTGAACCCAATGTTGTTTTTCATGCTTCGAGAGATGATAATTTGATAATTGCAATGCAAGATGAATTGAATCATAGGAAAGATGAGTGGTTGTTAGTCCCTAGAACTAAAGAAATGAATGTCATTAGTACTAAATGGGTATTCAAAAATAAAACGGATGAACAAGGTATCATTGTTAGGAAAAAATCTAGACTAATAGTAGAAGGTGTAACCAAAAATAAGAAATTGACTATTATGAAACAAATGATTTTGTTGCTAAACTAGAAGCTATTAGGTTATTACTTGCATATGCTTGTTTAAGTGGTTTCAAATGGATGTGAAAATTGCATTCTTGAATGAATATATCAATGGGGAAGTATATGTAACGCAACTCCCAAGTTTTGACGATCACAAGTTTCCTAGACATGTATACATACTCAAGAAAGTATTGTATGGAATGAAGTAAACTCCAAGGCATATGATAGATTGAGTAATTTTCTACTGTCACAAAATTCTGAAAGAGGAAAAGAAGAAGAAAAACTCTTTATTAGAAGAGCTAATAATGATATAATGATATTATATTTGTACAAGTGTATGTTGATGATGTCATCTTTGGTTCAACTAATGAGAAACTTTGCCAAGAGTTCGTTGCAACTATGCAGGGTGAGTTTGAAATATCAATGATGCCAGAGCTTAATTACTTCCTAGGCTTGCAGGTCAAACAACTTAAACAAGGAACAATTTTAAACCAATCAAAGTACTGCAAGGATATTTTAAAGAAATTTGAAATGGAAAAGTGCAAGGAGGCCACAACAACAAGTTGTTATCTAGATGCTGAGAGAAAGGAGAAGCTACATACTAAACAAAATACAAAGAATCAATTGGGTCACTCTTTTACTTGACAGCCACCAGACCAGACATAATGTTTAATGTATGTTTATGAGCAAGATATCAAGGCAACCCAAAGGAATCACACTACAATGCAGTCAAAAGATTCCTAAAATACTTGAAGGGGACTGTCAATGGTTGACTGTGCTACCCAAGTGGTGGTGTTTCACTGAATTTAGTTGGTTATTATGATTCCAATTTTGTAGGTTGCAAATTAGATAAGAAAAGCACTAGTGGAACATGTCATTCGCTTTGATAAAGTCTAATCTCATGGAACAATAAGAAGCAAACATATGTGGCACTGTCAACTGCAAAGGCAAAACACATTGTTGTTGGAAGTTGTTGCGCACATCATATGGTTAAAATAGCAGTTAAGTGACTTTTGTATAAAACTCACAAAGGTACCTCTTATGTGTGATAATACTAGTGCAATTAAGTTGACTAAAAATCCAGTGCAACATTTTAGAACTAAACATATTGAAATTAGGCATCACTTTATCATAGATCATGTAAACAATGGTGACTGTGAAATTCAATTTGTTGAAACAAAAAATCAATTGGCTGATTTTTTCGTTAAACCACTAGCTAAGGAGAAATTTAATTTTTTTGAGAACTGAATTGGGAATTATTGATTTGACAAATATTTCCTAACTTTTAAGTGCATTAATTTTATTGTGATTGCATTTTATAGTGAAAATTTAATTAATTGATTGCAAAATTCAACCAGCTATTAAAATTTAGTATTGCATGTAATTAATCAGGTCAATTACCCATTTAATGCATGATTATCTATGTAATTTTACAATTTATATGCAGTTGAGATTAAGGCATTATTAATTTGTGTTTTAAACATCAAAATAAATTGATTCTAAGTTTGGAAACATGAAGATTACATGGGCTGCATCATATACTCTGTACATGCCACATGGCAGCAATAAATTGGTGGTCAAAAAGAACAAACTGAGAATCTGACTACACAAATTGCCAAATCAGGTTTTGTCATTTCCAAATTTATTGAAATGGTGCAATACCTCACCTAAAGCTCACTGGTTTTTAGCTTTTTATTAAATGAATAATAAATTATTGATTTAGTGTGAAGATTTCATGTCCACATTAAACTGCATGCATGAACTCATATCATTAGTCTCCTAGAACCATTGGTAGACATAAAATCGAAGAAGCATCTGCTAAGAATGAACATCTTAAGAGATGGTTCCCTTGAAATCATGACCATATAGGGGTCTATCTACATAAGTTTCACAGGAAAATAATCAACAACCCCAAATTTTTGAGGTATGATTGGCTAAAGTAAGAGAAGTTGCTTTATGTAAGGAGGATGCTCAAACATCACAAGCTAGAAAAATTTCTCAACTTGATTGGAAATATTTACCCACACTTAGTTCGGGTATTCTTCACAAACTTGACCATTAAGGTGACTCAATGTGGACACATGTAAAAGGGGTGAACCACATTCATTGGATTGAAGAACTCTAGAACAAAGGTTGGCAAAGGAAATACTAGATCATTAGAAGACTATAACAAAATATGCTTTTTCAAGTCTTGTTTGAGGAATCCACATTTAACAATGAGAGGTTTTCATGTGGGAGGTCTAGCAAAAAACCCAAGAATCCGAGCCTTCTTGGTGGTATGGTAGTTGACCCCAAGGGGGCACAATCATGTTATGCTGACTGAGGAGGATTTAATCTTGATGCAATACATTATGAATAGGGTGAAGGTAATTGGGATTCACGTCATGAAAAACCACATGAACAAGTTAAAAAGGTTGACTGATTACATGGTGTCTTATGTTGTATAGGTTTCAAAAAAATGATTGAGCACTTTGGAGTGAACTTGGATGGAAAGTTAACAGAAGCTGTAAAAGCACACAATGAGATCACTTGTGCAACAAGACACAAGTTTGGATTGAAAAAGATTAATGATGAATACTGAATTTGCATGGCTAAAGAAGAGCAAGGTGGAGGAGAAGCTAATGTTGTTGGACAAACTGGAGATAATGCATGAACTAGTGGAACTACTGGAGAAAATCTAGCTATGATTTCATAAGTTCCACCTTTGGACAAGGAGAACCACTGTCCAAGTTTGAGTAGATGGTCCTTAGAAGGTTGGATATAATGGCAAGTGACCAAAGCGACCACTGTGAATTTTGTACAACAAGGTTTCAACACCTTGATGATAAATTGATGTTGTCCAAGACCAGTTGGATGAGTTGACTTATGGAAAAGGTACCTAGGATCATATGCATCATTTTATCCGACATAGTTAATTGTGTTTTTGAACAATATTCTCGCTATTTTGTTTGACATCATACTTATTTCACCCTATTTGATATATTCAATGGGGCATAATTAATGTGTATCTTTTTGGCTTTTGGATATTGTTATATATTGTGTAGGACTTAGTTTAAGTTGTTATCTGGTTTGTTTAAGTTGTTATCTGGTTTGTTTAAGTTGTTATCTGGTTTGTTTAAGTTGTTATCTAGTTTTGTTTGTAATATGTCATGGTTTGTAATATTTTAGAGCTGAAGTTAGTTATTATCTGCTTTGTAATGCATTTGAACTATCTTGGTTAAATGAACTCTTTTTCTAATGAAATCTTGTTTCTGGAATTGGAATTAAACTGATTTATAGTCTTTAAGTAATCAATCTACCATTCAGGGGGAGTAAACAACTATGGAGAAGATAAGTATAATCATATATTGTTGTTCTCTTATTTGGTTAGAAGAATAAATCGGGTAATTTTACATATCAATTGATTATTACTGTGAATCCTATTCTTAGTGAGTTTATAGATCAATTATTTTTTATATCAATCCAAGCAAATGTTATCACATTGTTTAGGCCAGTTCATGTAGGCTAACTGAACATCCACCAAATTACCTTCACCAAATAGAGGGAGATTATTGGCATTGATGCAGTTGATTATTTAATGAAGTCAAGTGCAAGGAAAGCTTAAAGATTTGTTTATTTAGAATCAGTATGTTACTACGCATTGATTATTCACGTGCATGCATCACAAATCAATAGATTGTGATCTAAAAGGTTTTAAAATTAAAATGGAACTTATTTGATTAACATTTGCAAATGGTTTACTAACTTCTTTAAAGGATTGTTTTTCAAAAATCAATCATCTAAAAATATTTTTAATAAAATAAATCGATATAAACTTTTCAATTGATTATTTTAACTAAAGTATAATTGAGTTTTATAACTAATCATGAAAACATCTGAACTAAAAAGAAAAGAAGACCTTCATAAAGAGAAGAGAATTGAGAAAGATTCTGATGAATAACTGAGAGCATTTTCAAGAGTTTAATGATTTTTTTTATGAAAAGGAATTCAAGAAAGAAATTCTTGGATCTTTTTCTCTGATTTGAGATTGTAGTGTGTTCCATCTATTTTCATTCAGGGAAGTCTACTGTAACTAGTTATTAGTTTGTTTATATTCAACATTGGTTGTACAATTGGTTCTATTTCAATTTGCATTGCTTGTATTGGGTTTTTTTCTACTTTTGATTAGAGTTTTCATCATAGAGGTGTAATAGGGTATTGCATAGTTTCTTTGTGAATCTTGTTGGGTGCAAGATTGATTCTTGATTATATGTTGTGTACAATTGTTGTGGTTTAATGGAATTCTTTGCTATTTGGTAAGGAAAACTGGATGCAACTCTTGACCAAAGTGAACCGATATAAAAAACTTGGTTATTTCCCTCTTATCTCTATTTTTCACTCGTGTTAATGTTTTTGGATAATCTATGTCAACATGAAAAATTAATCAACTGTTATTGTGATTCAACTGATTATTTTTGTTGTTTTGTATTCACTATTGTTCACCGATTAAATTGAATTGAGATATACTTTTCATCTAATCTTGACTAAACATTCATATAAGAGTGTTATATGCTAGAATTTGATACTCCTGATAATTCAATAATTTTGGTAATTCAATATGTTAATTACACATATTAGTCAATTTAATTTTTGGTTCTGTTATGTTGTAAAATTTGAATTCATTGTTCTACGAATTACATTGATTGATTTTTTTTATCAGTTTTCAAAGCAAGAAAGTAAACCAATTATTTTTCCAATTAAATTAATTGTATTTTCTATTTGGGTGTTTATACTAGAATTTTATCTAATTATTTTCATATTTCAATTGCTTATTTTTCTCTTCTATGACAACTAAAACCGCAGTAAATTGATTCAATTAAAAGTACTCATTATTTCTAATAATATTTTGTTAAAATTTTTAAAGTTCAATTCACTCCCCTCTTGAACTCAACATAAAACTCTTTATAATTGTGTGATCAAGGAGTCTTCAAGCTGGCCAACGCCCAACATGCTAGCGTTGCTCATGGGGAAAGATCCAAACCTTTGGATGTCTTATGACTTTCTTTTGTTTGACATATACAAGTTTGATCTAAACTATATGAGTGGTCTTAAATCAGAAGAGAAACCTCTCCAATGTGTCAACACCCTTTCACCCATACCTTTTGTTGATGATATAAACTTTTCTCCATCTAGTGCTCAAAGATGCACCATTGCAGATGGAATATTGCTATTGTTTGTTCACAACAAAAACCTTTATAGTTGTACTATTGTTGTTAGTCTATATTTGCTAATGATGGCAAGTGCACCAGTCACATGTAGCAAGTAATAAAATAATCGATCCCAAACAATTTATGCAATATAGGACAATAAATAAAATTATAATAAATTCATATTTAAGAACAGTTTCATAATTTGATGTTATGTAAAGAAATTTAAAAACAATTTAAAGAATATTTTATATTTTTATCAATAATTGAATGCAGAAAAAGGATTAACAATAATATGATGAACTTGTTAGGGTTAAATCTCACCAATCTTCACTCTCACATACTAAAAGGTTTACATTTTTTTCCTATCTTTAATCAATGTCAACCCACATAAGTACTCACCCTCAATTCCTCAGTAGATGAACCTAAGATTATCAATTAACTATCAATTTCTTGATCAATTATATAAATGAATCTTGTGTTCACACAAGAGCCTTAAGAAAGAGATTGAATCATACTCTATTTCTAAACACGAACTTTCATTCAGTAATTTAATTCAGATCTATATGCATGAGATATTTTCAAATACTCTCAAGAATCAATAATCGAGTTATAAATCAACACAACAAACACTATGTATAGAATTAAAACAGTGATATAATGAATCAAACGACATACATATTAAAGCATGAACGATTACATGAGATATCATAAAGGTTTATCCTAACCACAACAACAGAGAATTTAATTCTTCATACACATGAGAATACTAAACTTTACAAAAGAGTAGTGGAATATGAAGAAGACTCCACAAGAAATCCTATGTCTGCCTTCAAAGAATGAATTTCGATGTCTAATAGCCTAAGATACCAACTCTAATCCAAAAGGTTTACTAAATAAACTCTAAATTTGGATGCTCACGTCCAGCTCAGGTCAGTTGCACCAAACTCAACTGGATTATGTTATTGTTGCAAGCCCTAAAGCACAACTTATGTTGGTCCCATTCGCTGAACACATATCTATAAACTTGCTTTTAGGTTCTCTTGCGCTGAGCTCTAGTTTCCTGAGCCTTGGCTTCTTTTGCTCAATTTTTACTCCTTTCTCTCATTCCTTCAAGGCTTCAATCCTCTTTCTTTTAATCCAATGTGTTTCTGCTCAAATTCAATCAGAATACCAAAAATTAACAATCAAATCCTTTTTCTGAATCTCGCAATCAATTATTACTAAAAATTAAATAAAATTAAAATTAAACAGATTTATTTATAATAATTATCCATTTTACTTAGTGATTGAAAATTGGTGGCCATGTAATCTCAATAATCTGAACCTTTCATCGATGTCTTCGACATTTGAATTTCTACTTGAACAAACACCCTTTTTTATCCAATATCTGAAATTTCATTTATAAATTAGCATTGCTTAGCATGGCAGATCTCTGTTTCTCTACTAACATCGTTTACAATACATATAGTTATTTATTAGACAAATCTAAATTATTGAGGCAAAAGTTAAGTTTTAATGAATCAAAATACTAAAAACACTACCTGTAAATCTATACTTAATTACAACTTATATATCTTTATATTGGTTGTGGTGATCATCAAACAGTGGATTCATCAAAGACCATTTTCCCTTTCTATTATGTGTTAATTAAAAATTTTCCCTCTCAGGTCAAGTTTTATAAGCTTAACCATGGCTTAAACAAACATCTTTTTTTGGTTAAGGTGCTTGATTTGTTAGTTAATTAATCCATGCAAGTCACCTTCAATAGAGTAATTGGGCATATGTATGATAGTATGATTGTAACTAACCAATTAAACCCACACAAAGACATCATCTGCATGATGAAAATTTAATGTTTTGAGATTTTAATTAAGGTTTTATTTTAGCATAAGTTTATATTAAAAGTCAGCATAGTTACAAAATAGAATATTTACGTTCAATCATTAAAATATACTCATCTTTCTTATATATGAAAAGGAAAAACATCTTCGTGGTAGATATGTTATTGTAACTACTTATAAAATGGCTGCCAAGTGTAAAGGACAACTTTACATGAACTATTTGTATTATAAAAATTTTGCATTACAAGTTACTATGACCAATAAAACTTCAATTTTCACTACAACAAATATTACTTTAGACAACGCTAAATTAGACCACAGGTAGAAAACTATTGCTAAAAGCCACTAAAAGCAACGGTTTTGAAAATGTGGATTAAAAAAGCAACGGTGTTTTAACCGTTGATGCTTTAGGCAACATTTATCTATGTGTTGCTATTAAAATGTGTGTTCTAAAGAAAGAAAACCACGTGGCCTCAAATAAAACTAGTTTTTTTTTTAGGAAAAGAATATTTTCTTTTTCCCTTGTGAAAAGGAGAAACTAAGTTTTCCCTCTTTTGAATGGTGCCAAACAAAAATAACACAAATTCCCCACTGACTCTCGCTCCTCGTCTCTGTGTCTGCTGGTCTCTACGTCTTCGCATCTTCACGTCTCCAGGTCTCCGCGTCTTCGCTTGCACTAACGTCTCTTGCGTTCGTCGGCATTACGTCATCAATGTGTGGTCTGTCTATCGTCGAATTCGTCAAACCACCATCGTTGTTTTTCATCATGGTGTGTCGTCTTTTACATTCGCACGTCCTTTGTTCTATCTCTTATCTTTCTCATTCTTTCATGTAATTTGGGGCTTTTCTTTTGGTTAGGTTAGGTATGATTGTGTATATCTAGGTTATATTTGAAAATTCTGAGATTTAGGGTTCTCTGTTTTCGTATTTCCTTACAAACCAAAGTCGCAATTGCTACTGTGTTTGAGCGTCTGAGCTGTGCAATTTTGTATGCATTTATCTTTGATATAAACTTATCAAGTTCTATGCTGAATGTTTATGAGAAGTAGGGAAACTTGTCAAGCTTCAAGGATTTTGGATTCTTCTCCTTGTTGGAGATATTGAATCCCGTAATGTATTTTGCAGAGAGAGAGAGCGTATAGGAAGTGAAAAAAGGATTTTTTTTATTTTTTCAAACCCAAAGAAAAAGTGTTTTTTTTTTATTTATTGGAAATTGTTTATGGCAATTTGATAGTAATTGGTTTCTAACAATTTGATACACAGTTGAGAACTCTGAATATCCTTTATATATACTTTATATATATAGATGAAATTTTTTTTTCACGAAAATCAGTTTGATTCAACTTTGGTCATTCAATACGTACTTCTTGTTCATATGACCATAAAGACTAGATAATAAAAATATGATCATAAACAATAGTTATCTGAAATAACGAAACGTGGGTTCTCCAACATACTTGTCAGTCTTCTTAAAATAAAGGTCTTAATTGAAAACTTTCTTAGCCTTTGCACAAATTCTGCCAACAGAAGAAATAGTCTCAATAGGTTTCAATCCACGTTGAGTTACCATATGCTTATAACCTGTTTGTCTGTCTCAGTAAGAGTAGGTAGATCAATATGAATTTGAGAGCCATACAAAGTGAACATTGGCCCAACCAATGTAGCTGAATTCTTTACAATGAAAACAACATCTTGCCCTTTGACTCCAGACATCTCTAGGCAGACAAAAGTAGTTTCACTTCCTGTGAACAAGTATTGACCAATTTTTAAATATCTTTATTAAATTATTAAAACAGGGAGGTAACTAAGAGTATCTTTCAACTTTAAAAGTTTGTGAATGAATTTGTACGTAAACATTTTTCCTGTGATGATCATTTTATTTTATTTGCCTTTAATCGTCCACAAGATAGCAATTATGAGATTGAGAGTCTTTGAGATAGCAAAAGTTGGTAACGATGATGGTATATTAAAATAATTACACTATATTGGTCCGCTGTAATTAGCTGATATAGAAAAGAAAGGAACCTTACAATCTGGTTTGACACAGAGGTGAATGACAGTGTGTTATTTCTTCATAAATGTAAACTAGGCTTGGATGGCTCAAGGATAGAGACCATCCTAATGCGTTCCTCCAGAAGCAAGTGACTAGAAGGCATGTTTGAACCGCAACAAAACCTTAAGAAAACCAAAAAAGTGAGGATTACCGTTTGTGAATGAATTTGTGCAGAAACTTTTTTTCTGGGATGATCATATTCTTTTATTTGCCTCTAATTGTCCATTAGATAGCAATTATTAGATTGAGAGTCTATGAGATGACAAATGTCTATGAGATAACAAAAGTTGGTAACGATGATGGAATATTAAAACAAAAGTTGTTATTTCGAGGATTGAACAGTGGCGGTGGTTTTCCTTAGAAGACCAAACCAAACCAAAAGGCAACCAAACGATGTTCTAGAAGACAGGAATGAATGAAATAGTTTGATAGAATATGCTTTTGTATTTATTCTTTCTTTAATACCTTATTCACTGGTTTGTTTGATTTTCATAGAGTTGATGGTTACTTATTCAAAAAAAAAAATTATGTGTACCACAATCTTCTGTGCGAGAGTTTCTTGTGAGGGAGGCCCATGGAGGAGGATTAATGGGACATTTCGGGGTGAAAAGAACTTTAGACATTCTGGATAAACATTTCTTTTGGCCTAAGATGAAACATGATGTTGAGAAAATTTGTAATAGATGCATTACATGTAAGAAAGATAAATCAAAAGTGTTGCCACATGGATTGTATACACCCTTACCAGTACCTAATGAACCTTGGGTAGAAATGTCTATGGATTTTGTTTCGGGGTTACCAAGGTCAAAAAAAGCTAGAGATTCAATTTTTGTGGTATTGGATAGATTTTCAAATATGGCACATTTTATTCCTTGTCACAAAATTGATGATGTTGTTCATGTTGTAGAATTGTTTTTCAAAAAAATTGTGAGACTTCATGGAATGCCAAGAAGTATTGTATCTAATTGGGAAACAATATTTCTTAACCATTTTTGGAAGGTTTTGTGGGGAAAACTTGAAACAAAATTGCTTTTTTCTACTTCACATCGCCCACAAACCGATGCTCAAACAGAAGTTGTCAATAGAACATTGTCGCAATTGCTTAGGACCATTGTTCAGAAGAATTTGAAAAATTGGGAAGATTGCTTGTCATATGAATTTGCTTATAACATGACTGTGCACTCATCTACTAACTGTTCTCCTTTTGAAGTAGTTTATGGTTTTAATTCATTAAATCCTATGGATTTGATAGCATTACCTATCAAAGATCAAGACAGCCTTGATGGTAAGAAGAAAGCTGAGATGGTGAAGGAAATCCATGAGCGAGTTAAATATAAAAATCAACAATATGCAACTCATGCCAATGAAGGGAGGAGACAAGTCACATTTGAACTAGGAGATTGGGTATGGGGGCACATGAGAAAAGAAAGATTTCCAACCGAAAGAAAATCCAAATTGGCTCCTAGGGGAGATGGACCATTTCAAGTGATTCAAAGAATAAATGATAATGACTATAAAATTGACCTCCTAGGTAAGTATAGTGTTAGTGATACTTTTAATGTTACTGATTTATCTCCTTATGTGGCAGGTGAAGATTCGAGGTCGAATCCTTTTGAGGAGAGAGGGGATGATAAGAATCAAGAGCTGAAGTTTAACCAACCTCAAGCACCTGCACAAATAAACAATCCAAAGGATGCTTTGCAAATTCCAAGTGGACCAATCACCAGGTCAAGGGCCCAAAATCTGAAAGAGGCATTGATTGGACTGATTCAAGACATTTTGAATACATAAACAAAGTCTAAGATTGAATTTAAGCCTGGTCACGTTCTGAATTTGATATGGACTGGTGAAGGAATTAAATGAAGGAGATTTGAGCCAAAAACAAGTCAATTGAAATGAAGGGCCCATAGATAATGCATCACCAGATTTAATTTAAGTTTAAATGGGCTATTTTGGGCTACGGTTAAATTTTGAAGAGTTGCCCATTATTTTGGACGAATTTTAAATTTTTGTTTTGATGTATTTTGATTAATTTTCCATAGGGCTTAGAGTAGTCATGCTTAGTAAATTGTGTTTTTCGTTTTCCTATTTTATGTAATTAATTAGTCATCTATAAGTGTGCCAAAAAGTTGTTGCTGCATCAAATTTAGAGGCTAATGAAGAGTTAGGTTAGCTTTTAGAAGCTACCAAAAGTCTACTTAAGTCAGAAAACACATGTAAACAACCACTTTGAATTGGAAATACGAATTTGATTCTGAAAATTTCAGAAGTGAGAGTTTCTCTCTTGAGTTCTTCATTGAACTTGCAACTTATCAAGGGCCGATCATCCTTGTGGCATTTTCATACTTTAGGGTCTTTGCTGCATTTCTTTTCCGCAAGACAAGGGTTCTGAGTAGATCATCATAAATTTGAATACTTAGGGATCTTGGGACATTCAAATACTCTTTGTTGTGGGTTCTGGGGATTATTCCTAACCGGGTTCACATCAACTTAGATAGGTACAAATGACTTTATGTACTTGAATAGTAAAAAATGACAGTAGTAATATTTGTTATCGATTTGATTAGTAGAACCCTTTACAGTTTAAAAAAGAAAAAAGGGAGGTAACTTAATTTGCATTCACTATTATAAAACTCTATGATTATTATTTTCTTTTAATACATGTTTCATTACCTTTTAAATATCTTTTTGAAAAACTTTACAAATATTCGAGGATGTGTTTTATCAAAACAATGAACAATCTTTGTATAACATGATAAACCTTCTGATTTTTTCTTGGAAGTGTTTTTAAAATTCTATTCAAACTCCCTTTTCTAGAATTAATAAGTTATTTCATATATTTGTGTAAAAATAATAATAAATATTTAACCTAAAGCATTTGACATGATAAGAAGGAAAATTATATAGAAATTTAAAATGTTCTTACAAGATCGAGATGACTTTATCAAGACCACGTATTCCCTATTGATTAATCTATATATATGGAAATCTACTTAGTCTCGAGTGTTTCAATCTCGATCTTAGGGTCTCAGCCTCGTAAAACCTGTAAAGATACTCAACACACAAGTTAATGTGTATGGATAACAATTAATGCAATCATAGGATAAGCATTAGTATTTGTAGTAAATACCTTGGATTAGATGTCTATTTATATTATCATGTATGGGGTTTTACCTAAATGAGCCTTAGGGATGGACCAATGTCATTCTTAATCTTGGTTTAGTCATTGTTTAGTCTTTATGATTATTTTTAAATGCTTGTTATCATTTGGTTGGCTATGTAAACATGGTATTTGGTTGTATTAAGGTGTTCTTGACTTTGCCTAGTACTTCTCGACCTTGTCTTGTACTTCTCGACAAGATTAATACTTTTTGGCTTTGCTTTATACTTCTAAGCCTTGGTACTTCTTGACAAGACTGATACTTCTCGACCTAGCCTATTAGAAAGATTAGTGCTTCCCGACCTTACCTAGTACTTCTCAACAAGATGATGACTTACTGATGACTTTGCCTAGTACTTCTGGAAGACTAGTACTTCTTGATCTTATTTCTTAACAAAACTAGCATTTAGTACTTCTGAGCCTTGCGTGGTACTTTTCAACCTTATTTAGTACTTCTCCACAAACTGGTATGCTCTTACTTTGTTTAATATTAGACCTAAACCTTATAACTGTGTAGAAAGTATATTTAATCATTACTTTTTATATTGAGAATGTAATTAAGACTTATATTTTAAATTAATTTCTTATGGAGAACCATCTGGAAGACCATATGCTGGACCCTTAACCAGGACTATAATTCGAAGAGTGGAAGAGGAAGGAGAACCTCAGAAGACTTTTCTCCTGTAGAGGGTGGATTATTAGAAACTTCCCTTTTCTTTTCTTCTTGTATTTGTAAAAAATTGTAAAGAAGTATAATAGAATTTTGGGCCTTGTATTTGGGTCATGTGTTGATGTGATTCCTCGCGCAAATTTGCACAGAAACGTAAGATTAATTATGTGACGTAAGATTAACATGATACGAGATATGAAGTTAACAAAGATTGGACAAAATCTAAAAAAAAAATAACATTACGGAAGAAATAAAGAACAAGGATAAGATTCGAGTAAAGAAAAGGATGGACGCCACAAGAATTGGGGAATTCTTGATAAGATCAGATGGTTCAAGGTAGAATCCTAGCAGAGAATATCTCACGCTTCTGTAAAGAAAAACAACCAAAAGCTCCTCTTTCATTCAGATCCAAATGATTTATACAATTTGTTCTCAAGTACTAAAAACATATAAAAGATAAATAAATTATTAACATTACAGACCTAGATAAAATGCCTCTGTGGTAAATAGAGACCTAAAGAAGTGAAAGGTCTTGGTCTCAAAATCAATCCTAGAAATTTTATGATCACTATTATTATTTATTTTTTTTTTACCTATTGACCTTTAATTATTAGGACATTTTTGAATTATGATGGCCTCTAAGTCTTTCTCTTGAGCTCTAGCTTATTCTTCAATTGGAGTTTCAACTTGGACTTGGGCCTGGAAGTGTGGGCGTAAAGTTAGGGTAAATAACTTAGCTTAGGTGCTAAGTTAGGGTTAGGGTATGCTTGGTTCCAAGTGCTACATGGAAACCTCACATCTGAGAGGATTTTGTAGCTTGGATTCTAAGATGGGTAAGGAAAAACTTATGCCACAAGTTACAGTTAAATTTAGGGTTTCTTCTCCAACAAGCTTTGAATTTCCATGAGTCTATAAATAGGATACTCATGTAATTTTCAACTTGGAATCAATAATAAAATATTGTCTAAATAACTCTTCAAACTTATTCTTAAGTTTTCTTTAGAATAGTCCTCTTCATAGACTTGCTTCTAGACTCTTCCTAACAGTATTAACCTAACCTCACTCTAAACACTTTGTTTTGTTCCATCTCCAAAATTGAGACCTCATGCATGCTTGCACAACCTACACTCTACTCCATTGAAGATAATCAAATCAAAACATCAGTGAGAAGAAGAATTAACTAGGCATAACTCTATGAATTTCCTTTTTATCAACCACCCCTTTATTTTTACATGAATTTATAACTTAATTTACTATTATATACAATTTAAATATCTAGTTTTTATAAATAATATGTATGAAATCACTTGTCCGTAATGATGGGAATTGAAAAAGTGATATAAAATTGCATTTGCACTCTTTTAGTTTGAAAATAACACTTATTTCTCTCACATTTCAATGTAATAATAATAATAATAATCACATTTCGTATTTAGAAGACATCTATCTCATCACTATAATTTATCATATTTTGTGAGTTTTTTTTAACAAATTTATAAAAATTCGTAAGAAACAAGTTCTTACCATTTTTTTTCTTAAAATTTTAAAATTGAACAAACATTACAAGAAAAGCTGAAATAGCATAAAAAATTTTACGTCGGACAAAGCGACGACTTTTTGGAATCAAATTTAAAACGTCGGTTTGACCCACGCAAAAGTCATTATAATTTATTTTTTTAAAGAAAAACTTATGTTGGCAAAAATAAAATAAAAAAAGTATGTTGCGACGGCTTGGTCCATGCTAACTTTTGTGTCGGTTTGGTCCACATTATTTTAAAAAGGATTTTTTTTTATTTCCTTGTGTTTGTGTGTAGTCAATACAACAAAACAATATAAAAAAATATAGTTTAAATTTAATTGAATTTAGAAAAAGTAAATTTTAGGAAATATAATATGAAATAAGAGTATTATTATTACATTAGTAAAATATAAAATTAATAGAAAAATAAGATAGATGTAAGTTTGTAAATAAAAGAATAAGTTTAAAAGTAATTATAAAATTTATTTTTAAATAATTAGAAAAAACTATGAATTTAATGATATGTATTAAATTTTATTTAGTATTTTGTAGTAGAGTAATGATATTTTGACATTCCTACGTGTCAATACATTCATTTGACACTCCTGTGTGTAAAAGATAATATTTTATTATGAGGTACCTACGTGTTATTTACTTTTATTCTCTCTCCTCTCTCATATTTTTCTCTCCCTTATCTCTCTCTTCCTCTTCATTTAATAAAGAATTTTTCCTTCATTTCTCTTTGAAGTATAACTAATACAAAAGAAAAATATCAAAATATTAAAAAAATTACGATAAGATCAAAGTAATGTAGTAAATAAATAAGCGATGAAAAGTTATTATGATTATTTATTGATAGTTTGATGAAATAAATAAAAAAGAAATATTTGAGCATAACTTTTGAAATTTAATTGAATGATAGTTAAATCATAAAATATAAATGAATGATAGTTGAATAATAAAATATAAATAAATGATAGTTGAAGTATAAAATATGAGTGGATATAAGATATAACATGTTAAATTATACTTAATTTGTTAAAATGCAATGTAATATATATACATATATATATACATACATATATATATATATATATATTAGTTACTTATGATGATATGAATACGTTATATTTCCATGTTATAATATTTTTGTCAAAAACATAAATAAATAAGAGAAATAAAATAAAGTATTGTACGAATGCTCTATGGTATGTTAATTGGGTATGTTAATGAGTTTTAGAATTTGATAAAAAGAGAAAGAGAAAGAGATGACTAAACGTGCATAGCAACATAAGAGATTCTTCATTTAAAATGGGTGTAGAGTAACAAAAATGAGTAGAAGAGACTTTCTATTTGAAATAGGATAAATGAGTAGAAGAGACCTTTTATTTAAAATAGGATTGGAAGAGAGTTGAAAAAAAAATGAGTAAAAAAGACTCTACACTTTTTCTTAATTTTAATTATATTAATTTTAATAAATAAATTGTTGGTGTTACATTGACAACCCATGTAACAAGATCAATATTTAATTTCATTTAATTGACAGAAAAAAATCTAACAAAATATAAAAGAATTTTGGTAGTCACTTTATGTTGTTAATAAAATAACATTAATTTCTATTATCCTTTAAACAAAATATCACATATTTTTCCTTATTTTATCTAAAACTAATACATTGACAAGAACTAAAAGATTTAACCGCGGAAAATTGCATCCAGAAGCATTGGGGTTTTTCAAAATAATAATTTTTTTAGTTTTAAAATAGATATTCACATCTGCTATATTATTATTAAAATAATACTCATGTTCCTTATTTTATTTATATTTATATTTATTATATTATATTTGTACTTATATTCAAATCATATTTATATGTAATAATAAAGTTAATAAATTTAATCCTATACTTTATAACTATTTATTTATTTTATGTTAAAACAATGTATTCTCAAAAATATATATTTTTTATATGTTTTAAACATAGTTTGCCATAGAGTAACATTATAATTCTTTCTATATTGTTAATATATAATAACTAAATTGTTTAATTTCTTAATTTTTTTAATTTTTATATTTTCAAAACTTTAATTTTAATTATTTATAATTTTTAAATGTTGAGAGGAGAAGTGAGCAAAAAAGACTCTTCATATTTTCTTAATTTTAATTATAAATTAGTGATGTTATATTAACCAGCCATGTAACAAGATCAATATTTAATTACATTTAATTGAAAGAAAAAAATCTAACCAAATATAAAAAATTTGGTAGGTCACCTTTATGTTGTTAATAAAATAACATTAATTTCAATTATCCTTTAAATAAATTATCACATATTTTTCGTTATTTTATCTAAAACTAATACATTGATAAAAACTGAAAGATTTAATTATGGAAAATTGCATCCAGAATCATTGGGGTTTTTCAAAATAATAATTTGTTTAGTTTCAAAATAGATATTCACATCTGCTATATTATTATTAAAATAATACTCATGTTCCTTATTTTATTTATATTTATATTTATTATATTATATTTGTACTTATATTAAAATCACATTTATATGTAATAATAAAGTTAATAAATTTAATCGTATACTTTGTAACTATTTATTTATTTTATGTTAAAGCAATGTATTCTCAAAAATATATATTTTTTATATGTTTTAAACATAATTTGCGATGGAGTAACATTATAATTGTTTATATATTGTTAATATATAATAACTAAATTGTTTAATTTCTTAATTTTTTATTTTTATATTTTGAAAACTTTAATTTTAATTCTTTATAATTTTTTAATGTTGTTGTCAATATGTTAATTGTAAATAAAATAAGATAAATATAACTTTATTACATAAAAAATGGGAAATAAAGATCGTTTTATCAGAAAAGTTGAGAAAGTTGAACGTCTTTTAAAAACTAAAGATGAGATTGTTGTTTTATAAAATGTTTTAGAGACATATTTAAATTTAGAGGTATAAATATAATTTAGTGCACCATCAAATTAGAGGAGGAATAAATCATATGAATAAAAATATCGAAAAACATATTACTCTAAATAAGGGATTAGTAGAAAGAAATTCTTAAATTCACTAAGCAGGTATTACATATCTAAAATGCATAAAAACAAACAAATTCTTTGGAGTGCAATTAGAAAAAGTAAAAAAATTAAGAAAATTTTTATTTTTCATTTAAGTACTGATATTTTAACTTCTATAAAAATTATATTTAATTTACAACCAATTTATAATTACTTTTACGTTATTTGATTTATTTGAAATAATATAATTATAAAACTATTTTTAATACTAGATGTTATTTGTTAATAATTAATTATCTTATTTTAATGACTTCAAAGAATATAATTACGTAATTATTTTTAGTGTTAGATGGCTTTGTTACTAAAAGATTGATTATAAAGAAGATATTGTTATTTTATTTGTAGTTCAACAAATGAAATTGTCTTTCTTTGAATTATGATAATATCCGTGCCATCCTGAAAGACTTGTTCGTGGAAAATTCAAGGCACTGAACTTCCGTGAATCCTCCAAAGATAACTTCCTCTCCTAGGATAATGATATTTGACTCTTTGGCATTCTTATAACAATCTTAAATAATAATAATAATAATAATAATAATAATAATAATATATGAAATTAAGTTATTTAACTAAAATAAAAATTAAATATTAAATATAAAAGTAAGAAAATAGATTGTAAAATGGGAGTGGAAATTTTGTGTAGTGTGAAGAAATCAGAATCCTTTATTGGATATAATGCTTGATACCTTTAAGAAAAGAACATCAATTTTATAATGTTTCAGTAATATAATAATATTTTGAATTAAAAAGTATTAATAGGGATAAAAGTAGAAAAAATATTTTGACATTCAACATTTTCTCATTCATCTATTTAACATCTACGTATAATAATAAAATATTAAATTAAATTATTTAAGATAAACGAAACTAGATAGGACATTGAAAAGGAGATGCTCTAACCTTTCAAAAAGAAACAGAAAAAAAAAAAAAAAAAAAAG
>Ga0209700_101513_pt1 | contig 48252 bp, 27 predicted proteins | sample SiratroredBW_FD_187528 | JGI IMG/M metagenome (GOLD analysis project Ga0209700, IMG submission 187528) | Root nodule microbial communities of legume samples collected from California, USA - Siratro red BW (SPAdes) (version 2) | ecosystem: Host-associated > Plants > Roots > Nodule | place: USA...
TATATATATATATATATATATATTACAAGGACCAAACAATAATTTACTGAAAATTAAATAAGCTTTTACTTCATGGTTGTGAAAATCGTAATGTCTCAAACACACCACCTTGTAATTTTGTACTTAAGATTCGTACTGAAAAGTAAACAAGATTGTATAATCACTGTAACTCATTATTCTTTTATTAGTCAAATAGAACACTTTATATATTAACAAAAACAAATATAAAAAAAAATCTAAACTTTTTAAAAAATAAAATTCAAAATTTTATGTTCAATGTTCTCCTTTATATGATCGAATTTCCATGCTCAAAAGTAAAATGACCAGTCCTCTCACGAGACCAGCAGAAAACTCACTGATCTTCTAAATTAAGAGAGTACATTACCGCCCATATATTTTGAAGATCAGTTCCTAGGTTAAATTTTATTTTAGAAATTCACATATTTTTTATCAAACCAAGTTTACAAAATATTGTTTTAGAGTGTTTCCATTTTCAATCATTGTCTCAACATGCCTCATTTCATCTCTAGAATTCTACTTTCTTAGTTTTTTTATGGATTACCTCAACAAATTTCTTTTATGTGAGAAATGGATTTTCTCATCTTATTTTTTTAATGTAAGAACTTGATGCTTACGTTAATAAAGAATTACAGTAACTAGTGCTTATACATTAATTATTGTGGGAGCATTTCTCTTTATTATTGCAAGGGGAATTGAAAAAAAAATAGATAGTCTTTTTTCTATATTTTTCTCTTTTATTATATGATTTTGACTTGTATGAAACTACATCGTCTCTTGCAGTTATAATTTTTAATTCTTATTCAATTTTTGATACATACCTTATTACCGATAATGAAAGTGACTATAATGAAACTGTCCTAGTCACTCCATAAAATAGAATAGAAAGGAAAAAGAAGAAGAAAAATTTGTGAGTTTTATACAGGTCAAACTAGTGTAATTTATCAATTAATCCTTTTCATATGCAAGGCAGATGCAACATAAAACAAAATGGTAAGTTTATAATGCAAGGAAACACATTTCAGAACAGGAAATTTCAGAGGCTATGGTAAACTTTATCAAAGAAAGAACAACAAAGGAAGAAGTTACAATAAATCACAATGTTTAGTTTGTAGTAAAACTGGTCACATTTATAACATCTCGCAACATCTTATTTAATAACTATCATCACAAGGAGTTCATGATATATATATATATATATATATATATATATATATATATATATATATATATATTACATTCGTTAGATTCTTCAAAAGAATATTATTCTCAATATTACATCTCCATATACATTAGATTTTTCAAAAGAATATTGCATTTTAATAGTACGTTTTTTATAAAATTGGAAACTTAGCATTTTTCAAATTACAATTTACTTCAATCCAACTACGTAACTCATATATAATCAATTCACTTTTATAATATAAATACAACACATTATATATCAATTTCTATAATTCTTACTACCTCTATACATATTCAATTCATTAATTCATATTCAACTCAATATTTACATACGTTACCATTTCTTCTATACTTTATATTACAAAATTATCAGTTTTCAAACTCCATTTCTAATATAACTATTTATATTTAAATTAAAACACATCCTCAAATCAATTCAAGCTAACAATATTTATGTAGGTGAAGTACCTCTCACGTCTTTTTTTCATCAGTTTCTCGAGCGGAGCCCACCCAGGCGAGGAGGTATTCTCACCCATGCGAAAGAATTTTGCCCGTGCAAGAATGACCCTAGAACGAGAGTGTTCTCTGGACTATTCTCGCTCAAGCTAAAAAAAATTGGCTTTTATGTTTGGATTGTTTGATACTTATGTAATGCAAATGAATTGATAATTTTAGTTTAATAGTATTGATGGTTTAGTGATTTCTTTCATTTTTGAGATTGAGATTAACAAGTAAATGAATGCATGAGTAGAGATCTATATTGTGATGTGATTAAAAATGTTGATAGAGTTGATTAAGATCTAGGTATAGTGTTTTCAAGAAAGAAAAAACCCATGCCTATGTCAGTTAGGAAGTGCATTGTCTAAGGATCTAATCAATAACGATTGGTATCCTAACTCTACTAGTAATAGGAATTCAATAGATAATCATTACTAGGTGGTGAGAGTCGAAGAAGGTCTGTACTGGGTGACTGCAGCTTGAAACATAGCTGGTCACGGGGACTAGCCCTGTCATATATGATTGATGATTCATTTATTTGAAAGTTGTGTGAGTTCACAACTTGGAGATGTATGACAGGTAAAGTCAAGTCTGTAATGTGTCATTATCTTATAATTGAAATGATTGCATTTAATTGACTGAGATGAATGATCCTGAGGTGTTTGAGTTGTGTTAATCATTTTATATTGTTCTAAATGATTTTGAATTACTTAAAATTGAAAATTTGTTAGTTTACCCTTTATGTGGTTGTGCTTGCGTTTTAATATCTGTCTATGATGATCGTGTTTTGACACGGGAACAGATGGTGTTGCAGATGAATCTTTGGAATATTACTTAAGTTGAGAGATGCTGATAGGAATGGTGTTTTATTTTGAAAAAAATTGTATATGATTTTGTAAACATGTTGCTTTAAAATTGCAGTTTAGCATGATTACGTATATTTGATACCTGTTAACTACTATGAATAATTGTAAGATGTGATATTGTGTTATCTTAATTGCTTAAATAGAAGTTATATTTTGTGGGGTGTTACATTTAAGATGCTGATAGGAATAGTGTTTTATTTTGAAAAACTTGTATATCATTTTGTAAACATGTTTTAAAATTGCAGTTTAGCATGATTATGTATTTTGATAACTGTTAACTATGGATTACTGTAAGATGTGCATGATTGTGTTATCTTAATTTCTTAAATAAAAGTTATATTCTGTAGGGTATTACTATCCTCCAAAAATCTTCAATTTGGCTCCCCCAAAGTCTCCAACACCAACCTTAGATGTTCACCATGCTCCTCCTCAATCCTTGGATAGATAAAGATGTCATCTATAAATACTACAACAACTTATCTAGAAAAGGACGAAAGATTTTATTCATGTAATCTATGAACAGAGTTGGAGCATTGGTAACTCCAAATGATATCACCTATCTTATAATTGAAATGATTTCATTTAATTGACTAAAATGAATGATCCTGAGACATTCGAGTTGTGTTAACCTTTGTACATTGTTCTAAATGATTTTGAACTACTTAAAATTGAAAATTTGTTAGGTTACTCTTTATCTAGTTGTGCTTGTGTTTTGATATCTATATGTGATGATCGTATTTTTGATACGGGAAACAAATGGTATTGTGGATAGATTTTTGGAAGATCACTTAAGCTGAGAAATGCTGATAGAAATAGTGTTTTATTTTGAAAAACTTATATATAATTTTGTAAACATATTTTAAAATTAGTTTAGTATGCTTATGTATTTTGATATCTATTAACTATTACTGTAAGATTTGCATGATTGTATTATCTTAATTGCTTAAATAGAAATTATATTATGTAGGATGTTACAATAATACATAATATTAAAATATCCTAAGAATTTTAAACCTAACTTTTAAAATTAGGGGCAACTTAGAGTTTAAAATTAAACTTGAAGACTTCTATTTTTTATCCAATTGACCACAATAATTGTGTCCGCAATAATTTAAAAAATAAAAGAAAATAATAATATTAATATGTTTAAATATAAATAAATCATATCACAGCATAGACCATTAACAAATTAACAAATACATTAAACAGACCAAATATTAAGACTTACCACTGTCAAGTGACCAATTCAAACAAAGAAATGACAAATATTTTCAATATTTTAGTATTAAATAAAATAAGACTTCCATTGTATTTAATATATTTCACTTTTGTTTATATATATATATATGTATATTATTTTATCAATATATAAATATTAATTTTACGTCCCAAATTTAAAATCATTTGAGTAGAAAGCAAATAAATTATGATATGAAGAACATGATTTAAAAATTATAAAAGTAAATACAAATAATTTAAAGTAAATTAATGGGTGTCGGGATAAAAAGAAATGTGGATTTTTTTTTTCGTGTCCTATTATAATGGGCACCAGTAGTACTTTTTAGCAAACCAATAAACAAATCATCACTAATATCGAATAGATAATATAAGGATTATTAGTTTTTAAATAATATATTAATACATCTTAATTAGTTTAAGAATGTATTAGCATATTTTAATTATTTAAAAGTCATGTACCTTATACCTATATAAAAAGAATAAACAAAATTTTTAAAAAAATGCAAGGGGTAGCTGTAAGTTTACTCAAAACATAATTGTTCATTGGATTCGCACATGGTCCATAGTTGGATATAGGAGTCAAAACTAGTACAGACAGTGGGACCCAGCTGTTCACTACTGCGACAAGACAAGAGAAAGATCCTCTTGCACGAATAGTTTGATTTTTTTTTTTTGTCAGACTAATAATTTTTCAAAATATATTTTCTCAAATCAACAATATTATTTTTAAAATAAGTTAAGATATACTTTAAAGTTTTTTTAACATTCAAAAATTTTATTATCATCGTACACATAGCAATAAATTTTTTAAATAAATAATAATTTATTTCACATTTTTTACACCACCCAAATAATATTTATTTTATTTAAAACCATTATATTTATTTTTTAATTAAAATTCCAAAATTATAATTTTATTTTCTATTGTAATTTTTTCTTAACAAACCAATAACAAAAAATTAATTTCAAATTATATTACAAAACTAAAATTTATTTACTCTTACATTATTTTTTATTTTGTACATTCTTTTAAAGTAATTAATTTAATCTCAACATTTTTAATTAATTATTTTAAATCACTTTTTTTTCTAATTTTAATTTTAATTTTTTCTTCTTTTTTAAAAAGAAAAAAAGAAACTACAAAGTCCAAAATTTGGCGCCAGAAAAGCTAAAGCTAAATTCTGAAGAAGTTTCTGGCATTGGTTATAAGAAAATCAGCTGAGAATTTTGCTCTAGGTCTGCTTTGAAGAAATAATTTTTTACTAAGTTCATTGGAAAAAAATCAGATAATTTAGCTTTAATTTATTAAATATATTCAATTAACAAGGCACAGATGTTTGTTTAAAATAATTAAAAATACATTGTAATATTTAATTAATTATTAAATATTTTATTTAACTACATTAAAAAAGTCAATATTCATTCAATTAATATTTAATTATGTTATTTAACTAAGTGTATAAGTAAACTTATTTTAGAGAATAATCATTATTCAAATTGTTAAATATTTACACCTAGTTAAAAAGATTCCAAAGCTTTTTCAAATATATTAAAAGATTTAAATTTAAGCCTCCATTTAGTTGATTAAATCTTATATATAAATTTAGTTATTGATTTAGTATCTTCGATTTAGACCTTAATAAAAATAATTTTGATCAAATTCAATTTAAACTATTAAATAAATTAAAACAAAAATATAAATTACTTTTAGTAATTTAATTTTATTCAAATATTTTTATTTAGATGGCGAATCTAACTCACTTGACATATTAATTTCGGATAATTTTATATATGTTAATAAAGATAAATATTTAAATTTTAAATCATGTTTATAGAAAAAAAGTATACACAAAATTGATATATTAAGTAAACTATTATATTAAAGGAATGCATTAAATTTATTTAAAGTAGAAATTGGCAATGCAATTATAATTATAATTTTAAACTATAATAATAGTAATCTTTTTTGAACTAAATTACCGTAGTAATAATGAAAAAAAAAATATTGCATCTTACAAAAAAGGATGATTACATATTTTTAATATCATACTAGATGAAAGACACACATACCGGTAGCTTTTAAATAGATACTCAATCATTTTCTTTATTTTTGTTGACAGTATGGCATTTATACTCTATAATTTTTAAATATACATATATTTTCTTTATGTTTAATAATGTACCACTTATTCGATTTTTTAATACATTTTTTTATATATTATTTTATTAATAAAATAAAAGAGAGATACATCTCTATCTTACAACTAAATGAAATTTAAGTATAAAAAGAATATTGTAATTATTTTAAAAAAAACATAATGCTAAAACAAATTGACATAGAAAAGAAAAGAAAGAAAAAAGACAAAAATGAGCAGGCGCCGAAATTAAAAATCTCCAAACAGGTTCATCGTATCCCAAATCTTGAAAATTAAACTAATCCTTCATATGAAAACATAATGTCACCCTGGAAGTAACACACCATAGACAAAACAATGAAATTCTCCATCTTCTGTAGTTTTATTTGTTTAATGTGGATAAAATATTACACTAATTCCACCATCTTCTTACTCTTCAAATTTCAGTCACTAAGTCATAAATCGGTACTTTAAGAACCATCCCCTCAGTACATTCAAATCCACTATCCAAAACCAAACAAAGCTTTTGTGTTTTTTTTCCAGTCACAAATTTCAGTCTCCATGTAAGAAAAGACATAATTAAAGTTTCCTGTAAATAAAAATATTATTTTATAAATATAAATTAATTAAAATAAAAGTATATAAGTAATTTTATTCAATTTTATATAAGTAGAATTAATATTAAAATAATATTTTGATTGATAAGAAACTCTTGTAAAAGAGTATTTTAAAACAAAATTGGAAAATTAATTAAATAAACGAAAAAGCTGCAAGGGACTCTGTGCCTTGTCTCCTGCTGCCACCTTCCAAGTAAAGAATGGTAGTAGTACATTCCTCTTCCCCTCACACTAAAATATTTCCTTATAAAAACATAATTAATTAAAATTAAATTTTTAGAATGGCATGGGAGTACCACTTTCCTCTTCTTCACAGACACTAAATATTTTCCTTTTAAGACATAAATAATTAAAAATAAGAATAAATTACAAGTTATTTTAATTACAATTTAAACCAAAACCCCTTAAAACAAAACCCATTTCCCTCTCAGTGTCACTGAACAGCTATCTCTATAAGCGCAGAATAAACGGATTCTCTGTTGTTGGGATTAGATTCGGAGCTCCGAATCCGCATTGCACTCAGTTCACCTACTAAACGACACCGTAGATAAATAGACAGTGACAGTGTGAGAGAGAGGTAATGTCGATGACGGTGGTGATGGAGGAAGACGAAGACGCAGAAATCGAACACGTCTTCGTTGCTCATGAAATCGATCTCGATTACGAGTTTGACGCTGCTCGGTTCTTCGATTTCACTCGACCGGAGACTCCAGAGGAAGCTCACCAAGCTGAACTTTGGTTTCAAAATGCCGCTAGTTACCCTCCTTCGCGTTAGTCTCCTTCTCTTTCTAGCATGCTTTTCAAATATTTACATGAAGCGTCTTCGTTCCCGTTTCCTCGTTTGTCGTTTGCCACATTCTGCCAAATTGCTTGCTATCTTCATTTTCCCCTTTTATTTTCGTTCTTTTCGGTCTACACACTCTCTTCTACTGTTGTTGCTGAAATTACGCAATCTGTGTTGTTGTTTCTTTGCTTCAGCGTTTGTGAGAAGGCTGGTTGTGAGAGAGGAACTGTTCTTGGATGTTAGCGATTCGGCAAAATCGGAACATCTGGACTGTACGAGTAGTATTGACGATGAAAAATCCAGTGTTCCGTTAGGGACGGGAGTTTCGGACACGACTTTTGAAGATAATGGTATGCCTCAACCATTTTACTTTCTTCAATGCCGTTTACTTGTTCTGTTGAATTTTCTCTAACTTTATGCGACTCTCATTCTCACTGAAAGTAGTTCAAAACGACGTCGCAATCAACTTGCTTTCGTATATTCTAGTTGTCTTCCCAGTGCTTGCTTTTGCCTCATGAATTCTTCATTTTTTTTTCTATTATTTACGCCTTAGGTGATCCGATTGATCAGTAATTAGCTGTTATACTGATATCTTTTTTACTATGGCTTCAACATTGGGGAATAATAATTTATCTTCCTGAAGCTCTCTCGACAAACTAGCAAAAATAATTTATGGTTTCTATTAGATAAACTGAACCGAAAAACTCTATAGTTTATGTATTGATTTTGTTAATGTGAATAAAAAATAATTGAAATTGGGGAGCTTTTTTTCCTGGCCCTGTAGGGTAGGGTCTCTCTGTTGGTAATCATGTGGACCTTTTTGTCTGGGCTGTGAATTTAAATGTTGTGTGTTCCCTAGTTGAAGTTGAACCAATGTAAAGTTATGGTTGTTGAATGTGGACACATTTTCACCGCCTGCTACTTAGCAGATAGCAAAACTTTACCAGGCTTGTTTTGTGCAAGCCTTAGCGTAATTTTTAAATTATCACACTCTTGTTGAGGTCCTTCTCATATAATTGCAACAGTGACCTGTATGCAGTACATATGTGTATTCCTCTCGAAGTGGTAAGTTGAAAACTCTTATGTAATGGGCTTAAACCGAGATACAGTTGTCATATAACCAAGCTTTCTGCTCTCAATACATTATCTAGACTTGTTGTTGATGCCTTCTTCTGTAATTGTTAGGTCCAAAAGCATTTGGTGGAAATATCTCTCAATTGTTGGTTGGAATTCTACAAAATGACAGTACAAGGCCACTACAACTACCTACAGGTAACAATCTGATACAATACCATCATCCAGATACTAATATGAGGAACGTAAATCTGCTCAGGGGCTTAGCATCTTATAATCCTTATTATTATGTGAATAAAATTAGCATCAATTGATTAGTTTCACGAATGCAGTTTTGGAGTAATAGGTTTCTTTCTAGAAATTAAATATACAATCCCAGCTGCTAATGATATTGTTTGACGTATAATCCTCATTTATTTTGCAATTGTCTCTTGTGCTATGGTTATTCCTGGTATGACTGTGGTTTCAATTTTGCTAAGGATTAACTCTCCCAGAAGATTAAGGTGGAGACAATGTGTGATCTCACCTTACCTTATTTAGTTATGAAAAATGATGGATCAGGGATCAAATTCCATACCACAGTCATTTAGGCTTATACTATGTCAATAGCTACTCTCCCAAAAGTTTAAGCTGTTAGATGGAAGTACTTGAGTGGTATTATATCTTTAACACATGGCATTATTGTTTTATTCAGCTTCTGATATTTATAACATTGCCTTTGCAATTCTCTTCATTTTCTCTCTTTATCTGCCTTTAACCTCTTTCATATGCTTCAACTTGTTTATTCTTATTCTGCTTGAAAATTGAATTTGTGTCTTTTTCTAGGACTTACCTTTGGCAGTAAGACAATCAGCAACAATTTGAATTCTAAGGCTAAGTCTGCCGTGTCAAAGAGTTCAACATTAATGAAACCTACCTCTAGTCAATTGGCCAAGCAAAATCTCCCTGCTAAAAATGTTGGTTCAAGGTGAATATTAGAATAAATTACCATTTTTCATATTTAAAGCGACATGGTTTTTTCCTTGGGTGTAAGGAGTAGAATGGCAATATGAATTGCCATTTGTTTCGAAATGTACCATTTCGTTGAACTATACTACAGCATTTTGCTTGAAGCGGTGTATCACTAAATTGAGCGGGCATTTTATTCTCAATGAAGTCATATATTGTTTAATAAGTATGGTTGTGGTTGTGAGAGTATTATTCCTGTATATCTTTGATTATTTTTTTCTGCAAAAAAAAAACCCAGATAACCTTATATCTGCAACTCTTCCATTCTCAGATTTCAAAAGCGACTAACTCAGAATGAACAAAATTTATCTATCTCTTCTGGGGTAGAAGGTCAAGCTGCCAAGAGGCAAAAACTAGAGGGTGGTCGCTTGTGTAAGGTCTGTAAGTTGCTCAATTCTTTCTTTTCTAATTTACAATACTTAAAGAAACTGCCTTCTTATTTCTCTCTTTGATCCTAAATAGATATAAACCTGAAATTGATCATAAAGCTGACTATGTAATGCTGTGAAATTTTACGCAGTTTGTAGCAAGTGGCAAATGATGCATCTTGACAAAGTTTCCTAACATTGTTACATTTGGATGTATCAAAATTGCTCTAAGCAACTTAAGTGTTTGGTTGATATTTGTCATGTGTACCGGTCAAATGCATTAGTAGAATTACATTTTTAGGGTGTGTTTGAGAGTTGGGTTTTGGAGGAGAAGGGAAGGGAGAACAAATTTCTCATTTCTAATAAATATTCTCTAGTTTGATAATTTTTTAAAATGAAAGAAGCAAAAATATAGATTAACATAAACTGAATGTCATAATCTTTTGGTTATTTGGTATATTACATAACTTTCTTAATAATTATCCCGTTACCTCCCAAATATACTTAGTCTCAAATGTTTGGGTGGTAGAGTGAAGTACTTGAAACGTGGAGCAGGAACTCAAATGCTGGTTAAGTAATGTTGACATCTCATTTATTTTAGACAGGGCGCTTGAAATGCTTAATGTATTGTCTCTGTGACAGGTTTCAGATGTGAAGCCTCAAACCAATTTTTTCCACAAGACTCGAATGAGGGTATGAATCCTAATGCAGAATTGTTGAATCTTCCCTTGGTAAATGTAGATTATTCAAAAATTGTCAAGTATCCTCTTCATATGATTGCACGGTACTCATATTTTTGTCCCCTTAATACGTTATTCCTTATTTGATTTTTCCAAAAAAGAAGTTATAAAATTCAGTTTATTTTCTTGATACAATGCTGTTTTTGAGTAGGAATTTGTTAATGGCTAAAGGTATCCTGTATTAAGTATCTAACTGCAAATGGGAAGAGTATGAAACAATTTTATATCTTTGAGAAAATGATCTTGTTTCATGAAGGGGCAGGAAAGAGGTTTATGTGATATATACTCTACGCATTTGTATGTTCTTGTAGGATTTCATGGTTGAACAAAACTCTGCAAGTTCGAAGCTGAGGCTTACTATTCCAAGGGAGCCTGACCTTAGAACAGCACAGAGAGCAGATAGGATAAGGTTTGTGATTGTGGATGTCTGATGTTCACTGAAATTTTGATGATGAATTTTCTTTTTTAAGACAATAGACATTAAGAAATAAATGTGGTTTGCAGACCTAAAAATATTGTTGAGGCAGAGCGAGTAACAGTTGCTGCTCCCAGATTCAAAGCTCGTCCATTAAATAGAAAAGTTAGTTCTCGTTGATGTATAATTTTTTTTTTTTGTTTGATTAGTTTGGTGCATTGTTCTTATCATCTTCTCTAAATTATGTCCACAATCTAGATTCTTGAGGCTCCTTCATTGCCACCTCCCAAAAGGAGCACTCCGCGGTTGCCTGAATTTCAAGTAAGCTCGAGTTCTGATATTTAGTTTCTCTATTCATCCATACTTATTACTTTACTATTATTATAAAAGGAAAAGAAATGGACATATAATCAGGAAAATGATTTTGTTTCTACATATTTATCTGTAAGTTCGGGTTTTTCTGTATTTACTTCTCAGGAGTTTCACTTGAAGACTTCGGAGAGGGCAATCCAACACACATCTGCTACGTCATCTTCACTTCACTGCTATGATTCTGATAAGGTTAATTTTATCTTTTCCATTCAATTTTAAATATTAACAATTGTTATGTGTTTTTTTATCGTTGATATGCGTTTTCTTGTTTTATTTTCCTGTTGCACGATAGATATGATTAGCCTGTCTGAAACCGAAGTTATCTGGTTGCAGGGTTGGGACAAGCATACTACTGTTCCTTTAGAAAATAGAATCAAGGATTTAAGAAGGTAATAAATTTGGTGATAGTGATAATGTTCTTTCAAACTTTGACTTTCATGGAACAATTGTACTAACTACAAAATGCTCTCTGTCCATAGACCTACCGCAGGAGGTGCACCAACGTATGATGGATTGGGGTTTACACACATTTTTAAAGCTCGCCCACTTAATAAGAAGGTAATGAGACGTCAATAAATTTGGATAAGGTACATGATAGTAACTTGTTAGCAAAGAATAAAATGTGAAGCATAATTATATTTTTGGTGGCGTGAGAGATATGATTTAAAATTTTTCCATTTGAAATAGTTTATACAATCTTTATGCTTCAATGATGAAACTAAACAAAACTTGCAGGCTGTAGTGTTTTTATTTTATTAAACAATAGGATTTATCTCCTTCATAGTAGTATAGTGCAACATTAATCATAGATATATCATCACCATCAAGCTGTTCATTACGTAAAACAATATTCATATTCAAGCCAGATTTAACTTAAATATTTTATAAAAGGAAGTTGTTCCTGAATTACCTTGACTATGATATACATTTTGGCTTATAGATGCATTTAGTACTAATACTGACTTCTTTCTTAAACTTTGCATCTGGACCTCAGTATTTGTTATATAAACATAATTAAACACGGAATTTAATAATAAATGGACCACTATACTTTTACCAGCCCATTTTAGTTAAGATGAACTTGCAAGTGAAAAACACCTATATAATTTTGCTGGATTCAATAGTGTCTTTCCATTTCAATTGTCATTCTTCTATATTTTTACGTCAAAATTTCTTTCAAACTCTAATTTAAGCAAGTCTTCAGAAGAAAGGCGACTCTTTTTTTAAAAAGAGTCCAGGATTTACATGACATTATTTCAGATAGTCTCAGGAAAACTTTCCAGTAGAAAATTTTGTACACAATCCTAAAGGCAATTTAAGTAAAACTAGTGAATGAAATTATGAGATAAGTAGATAACTCTATTTAGTTCATTTTATTTTGTTTTCTTTATTATGTATGGGAGTAATCTGACTTCTGTAAGATACCCACTGAAGTCTGAAATTCAGATTCTTTTGTTACCCCGTTATCTGTAATTTTGTATTTAATTTCATCTTTCATTCCTCCGATGCCTGCCTACAGATACTTCAAAGTAAAGGAGATGGTGTTTTCCGTAACTGCAGACAGGAAACAACAGTCCCAATGGTATGGCGTAGTGTTTATTGATTTTTTCTTCCGATGATTTTCTTTGAGTAGAAAATTTTAATAACTGCACCTTGCTTCAATTCATACAGGAATTTGATTTACAGTCCGAAAAGGAGGTTCAGCAAGATCCGCCAATTGAACTCTTTAGCAAGGTACTTTTTTTTAGTTTTTAATTTATATTTCGGGCTACATTTTTGCTTGATGTACTTTTCTTGAGTTAATTCTCGAGCCTTGTAGCATGTACTTTTGCCGCTTGAAATTTCAGTGGATATACCAATTTTTTAACAATTTCAATCTTTCAACTTTCTTGAAATGTTAGCTGTCTCTGACATCTGAGTGCCAGCCAATCAATGGATCTCATTTCAAACTGCCTCAGCATTCCGGGATGTGTAGAAAGGTTTACCCTCTACATTACTTTTTTTTTTTTTATATAATTTATCCCCTACAAATTCGAATTGCCGTAATCTTGGATTACTTTTCCTGTTGGCTATATTGAGTTATTTGTTTCTTGGTGCAAGGACTCAAAAGAAAATATATTAAATTCTTTTCGTCCAGACCAAGAGGTAATAATAATTAAGAATAAAAGTGTCTGAAGAACACGACTTCTGTTAGCATTTGCTTTTCACATAACTTTTTATTTTTTAAATAGTTTAATGTCAGTGATTCATCATTAATGACAAATTTTATCATCTAGCTGAGCTCAGACACGTGTTGCAGGAGAAAACTTTTATATTTGGGGCAAATCAAACTTCTCGAGGGAATGGCGGTTGCATGAATCTGATGGGTGGAAGGAGGTATGCGCAGTTGACGCCACTCTTCATCTTTAATACGATTGTTAAATCGGAACACAACATAAATTGATTGCTTAGATATGTTTTTTTTTATCTAGCAATGCAAATTTTAATTAAAAAAGAATAATGGAGTTTTCCCAATTTTTGTGAAAAACTTGTATAAAATAGTGCCCTATTTTACATTTTTTATTATAATAAATAAGTTTTAATAAATTCATTAATATAATATTTTTAGTTTATGCTAGATATTGATTCACAAGCTTAATTCTTGTTAGCTACAATTAAGACAAATATTTACACAACTTATACATGTGTGTTTATGTATATATTCGACATTCGAACTGAAATATTCCAGGAGCTTGGGAATTCGGTGACTATAAACAAGGGAAAATGTGCACCCTGCTTAGGTATGGACATCAAACTAGAACTTTTTCTGACATGAGATTGACTGTACATAGTTGGATCTGACCGCGGATGATAGGTGTATATGTTTTTTCTGTACACAGAATCTTACATTTTTTTTTTTCTAGGTGCACAGCTTGTATCTTCTATAACTGACCTTGATCATAATTCAAAAAATATATCATTAAAGGCGAGAGTGTTGCATTTTCTTATGCTTATGTTAATTTCACTGTTCATAGCATTAATTAATACGTAATTTATTTATTCTACCTTCTGGAATGGTATATGTAACTGGACCGAGATCGGCCATGTCTCATCGACCGTTTTATTAATCCTCAGCATCAAAATCTTGGACTGCCACCTATCTCAGTTTGGGAATGGATCCACTGCAATCCTACGCCTTACACATTTGTTGGTCACATCTCATTTAATTTGAATTAACTTTTTAAAACGTACCTTTTATATTTCGAAAAGTTTGGGACGAGAGGTGACCCAAGACAAATATGTAAGCTGTGGGGGAGAAACTTCCAATAAAGCGGTACTTTTTAATCTCAACTCTATGCACTTGTCATTTCTTCCTTTCTGATCTAACCTCAACCTAAAAGGAACTTATATTTGTTATTCGGTAAGAGCATAAGAGGCCCACTATTTCACATCAATTAATTTGTACTCCCTAGTTAGACTTTGAATATAATTAAATGTCACTAATACAGTTGGGCGATAAATTGGCTTGAAGCAAAGTACAGATGACATGTTCACCAATGGAGTTTCAAACTAAGCTACCTTTTAGTTTTCCATTCTGGTCATTGGAATTATACATGGATAAAAAAGTCGATTCCTAAGAATGTAAATATGGGATTGGTACATTTTTATGGTTGATAGAAATGTTGAAAAATTATTCTTAGATTTTGTTGATTATTAGGAAAGTTGTAATTTATGTTTTTATACTGTAATAGCCTTAGGAACCTAATCCCTGGAGATAATGAGTCACCTATTTGATAAGTGATAAGATTGGATTCACAGTGTTAAGCAATGAGAAAGAGGTGAAGACAATGATTCCTCATTGAAATGTAAGTGGCCTTCATGCAAAGTGGAAAAGTGACTTATAAACGGATAGTGAGTGTCCTTAATACTCCTAATATAGAGGAATACTCAACTTAACTATTTACTCAATACTTAAGGCCACATTTGGTGATATAAGCACAATGATCATCTTTTGGGCAATAGTAAGGACGCGAGAATGCAAGAAAATAACTCTTGCAACGGTATGGACAGCATAAAAGAAGTCACCCATCAGGCAATGTGTGGTGTCGATCCTCAGTCGACCCATAGATGATGACGTGCTATTCGTACAGGATTAACAACTAAGACCGAAAAATAACAACTAACTCCTTAAATTTCGGAATCAGGTTTTTGCAGTATTCAGTACTTCGGTTGCGGGAAGTTGATTACCCAGTACTTGAATAGAGTTACTTGTTTAGAAAAATAAGTTATAAATAGAAGGGACTCTAAAGAGAAATAGTAACTCATTTGTACTGATTAAAAGTGACAAAACTATGAACTAGAACAATTATGATTTCTTCACTTTTATTGGTGCGAGGAAAAGTGATTGTTTTCGTATAATTGTAAGAAGTTATTTTTCTAAAAAACACAATTTTTACTTAATTTATATTTCAATTATTTTAGATTTTAATTTTTAAAAAATTAAAATGTATCCGGATATGTTTTAAATATATTCAAAAATAACATTTTTAATTATAATTTTCCTAGAAATGACTCTGGAAATATAATATCATTCCCTAAAACAAATGCCACTGTAGATATTTTCGTATTAAAATACGATCAAAGAAATTGTCTATTCTCAGTTTCACTCAATAATGGTACTGTGGTTAGATATTCTTGCCCTGTTCTCTCGGGATCTTTTATAGGAACTGGTTGGGTGTCTAAATTTATTTGCAATGAAGAGCTCATATGGTTTGAACACTATGGAAGAAAAGTTTTAGAGCACTCGTATTTTTATTGGCAGGCACCAGAATATCAATGAAAAGCTTACTTAATGCCGCCGGCAGAATCCGGTTGAAATGTCACTGAATCTGCTTTGGCCGGACTAACTTTTTTATTATATCACGTTATACATAAGATTAATCAATTTAGTTAGGGCACTTCCCAAGTCTTGAGGGATCATTACAGATAAAGTGTGGAGACAGAATCTATAAATTTTGACTAGTGAAGTCATTATTCATTCATAAATTTGTAACATTAAAAATTTGACATAAAATTGTTTTAAACATAAATATAATTGTTCTTTACGGGTTTTTATATTCTGAAAATTTAGGATGATTTCTTTTCATTTTCAACACTATCAAAAAACTCTTTGGCAATTATACAAGATGATAATAGTGAAAGTGCTATTGTGAATACAGGTTATAAAGACATAATAGATAATTAGTTATTATGAATGAAAAAGGTGGAAGGGTTGAAGGTTGAAGCTGAAAAGGTGTTTTAAGTAGTTTCTTTTATTTAGGAAGTTTAGATTTTTAATACTTTCTGTTTAAAATGATATATATTATCTATTTAAGAAAGCACTAATTTATTTGTTGTCAGAAAAATAGAAACAGAAGCTTCAAATGTTACTAGTTGACTTTTTTTTTATATTGTTATTAATTATCTAATCGATCTTTATTGGAAACCTTGATATTTACAGATCACACATAAATGGTTGACCTTTCTTTATATTGTTATTGATGATCTAATCGATCTTTATTGGAAACCTTGATAATTTACAGATCACACATAAAAGAAAGCGTATGAAAAGTGAGGAGAAACAGTAACCACTGAAGGAGCCATGTTTCTATTACACTATAGAAGCTGAAAATTTAGTGGAACAGTTTCCCCCACAACTCTTAATATTAATATAAGCCCTCAAATATGTCTTGGGTCAGACTGAACCGAAAGTCCTATTTGAAGAAGAAAATGTGTCTCATCTTCAGAGTTTATGTAAAAGTTGACTGAAGATTGTTCAATTATTTCTTTAAATCATTGAATGTACATCTAAAAGATTATACTATTCTCGTTCTTAGGTAGGTATGAAGAGTGATCAATGTTTAATTATTTGCTATATTGCGTTATATTTCAATAGCTTGATTGTTGCTCACTAAGCTTAGTTATGACGAGAAGATCTTAGTTATATATTTTATTTTACTTATCAATAAAATATTATTTCCATGTGGAATGCGTGATTTTCAGTTGTTTAAAATTATAACGAGTTAATGATCAATATTATTTTTATGATGAGCAACATTGTACTTTGTTTTCTAGGGTAAACAAGATCACGGCTCAAATGATTCCGGAAATATAGGATTAATGGGAACCAAAATCTTATAAATTCAATCTCTTCAAAAACATCAATGTTTTCTCCCTACAAAAGGCAAATTTAAAATGAAAATGGATTGCATTTGCATGGCCAGCAAATACACGAATTGAACTATGATCACGTGCTCTATTAATTTAATAATTAGGTAAGAAGTCACATGCCCTCTTGGCGTAAACAAAATCCATTAGTCGCATTATTAAACACCTAACATCGACCTAGTACACAAGTCAAGTGAAGTCCCAAAGCAACTTATGAATGATAATTTATTAAGCTAAATCAATAATGGGAATAGCAACATCAATACTTAAATAGCAATTTGACCGGCTTCAAACATGGACATTTAACAAGTATGGAAATTTGACAAACCAATAGATATATTCAGAAAGACACAATGCAACTTTCGATCAGCTTGACTAAGATGGAGTAACAGCAGCTAGTTTCATACGTTAGGCCAAATGGATGAAGGAATGGCATTTTTCAATATTTTAGATGGTGGTTGTTGTTGTTGAAGTGTAACCACATTGAAGCTTAAAGCACAGTTTAGGACACAAGTGATTGGTGGTGGTGAGTGTGAAACATGACAGTCTTTTCAGATATGCCACTGTTCACTTAGTTTAGCGGCCACAGTACGCATTGACCTAGCAAGCCAAGCAAAACAGAAATTAGCACAATCCGGTGCAATTTAGGTAGGGAAGAAGTGTTGTTGATGTATTTCAATTTGAATGTATATATTGTGCCTGAGATATCACACCAGAGCATAGGGAACCAAACTTAGCTTTTGGAGCTACACTTGATCGGAATTACTCGCCATAAGAAAGCCAAGACACATGCTTCCCAACATCAACTACATTTATACAACTCAATGTGTTCAATTGTACATTTGAACCTGCACAACAATTTCCATACATTTTGAACTAAGCAATGCATACACATCATCTTATTTCATTTAACTGCTGAAAATGAACTCTACTTACTAATGGTTCTTTAAGCAGAGAAATAAAATCCTGCTCAGATGCTAAAAGATTTGTGCTGCAAGAACGAAATAATTTTCACTAAACTTGGCTATATCCATCAAGTTGCTGTAAATACTAATACACTCAGAACAAGTGGCCATGAAATATAAACTGCCAGAAGTTCCTTTGTCTGATCATTTGAAACTCGCCAGATTATGATTCACATTGACAAAGCCTTAACATTAACTAAGCCATCACTGGGACTGGTTTCAGGGTACTCTGTATACTTCACAAGTACTTTAAGAGTAACTATGATAGTTGAAAACTGCATATATGTGAAAGATAGAGGAGCAATGGATGACTATATATAGAAACGAAATTGGAAGCTTAATTTCACGAATCGCAAAACAATACAAAAAGAAACTACAATTCCTTAACAAACGAACACACACAAAAGAACAATGTCTGAATCGTTAACATTACTGCATAGAAGAATCATCATTATGAAGCAGTTCGGTGCAGGAGCTTAGCTCACAATCGAATCTGACAAAGCACCAAATGAGGAAAAGACAAAAACAAAAATATTATGTGATTGGCAAAATGCAGCGAGGGAGAATTTTCCTCCCTCACGAAATGCACATAAGTTTTCGTTCTTTGAACGTTTTATATATAAGCTTACACAACAGGTGAGAGAAAATCAGAAACCCAACCCAATCCAAGAACAACAAAAGTAACCCCTCCCTCTTTCTGTTTCTCCATCATTCCTATACAGTCCAATTGCTGTAATGAACTCCGTCCAATATCCACGGAAACAAAGATAAATCAAAGTAAATCGGTGCAACATAAAAAAAGAGTGATATAATAAAGAAAGCAATACCCGAAGTTGCAGGGGTGGTTAATAATGGCTTTATGAAAAGCCAAAGAAGAAAAAAGAAACGGCGTCGTGCGAATCAATCAATGAGTGGTAACTTTGGATCTCTTCTTGGCCTCGCTGTAAAGCACCACCCCCATGATCGTGATTCCGAACCCCACCATTCCCATAACCGTCACCGGATTCCTGAAAATCAAAACCGAAACCACCGCCGCCACCGTGGCTTTGGCATTCCCCAGCACCTGAAGCGTCAACGCGCTGGTGTGCTTCGTCACCAAAAAGTTGGTCAAGTTGACCAAATAAGCGACCGTGGCATTCCCAAGAAGCAAGAACAGAATAAAAGGGTCTCCCTTGGCTTTCTCCACAGTGAGAGCGAACACATTCCCTTCGATGTAGAGAGTAAACGGCAAGAGTATGAAAGCCGCCAAGGGAGCCATGTAGAGAAGCAAGTTCATGGAGTGAAGCTTCTCCCCTTCAGAGGTCAAGAGAATCCCCTGAACCACCGACTTCAAAGCGCGACCAGCAGTTGAACCGACACACACCAAAAACCCGAAGAGATGAAACAAAGGCTCGCTATTGCTGGCAACCACGATCCCGAAGACAACGGGCAAAAGCGCCAGGTACACCTCCGCGGTTTCCTTCTTGCAGGTGATTACGAATGCGAAGATGGCGGTGAAAAACGGCGTGGTGGCGCCGATGGCTTGGTTGAAGGAAACGGGAAGGTAGCGGAGCGAGGTGTTGCCGCAGACGACGGAGAAGCAGAAGATGGCGCTGAGGGCGAGGATCTTGAGGAACTGCTTCTTGGAGTGGATGTGTTGGAGGGGAACGATTTCGAGGAAGTTGATGGAGGCGTAGGAGTAGGCGGCGCAGGATAGCATGTGGAGCATTGTGAGGAAGATGGGGAAGCGGTAGCCGTAGAAGCTGAGGAGGTACTTGTTGAGGAGGAGGACGCCGATGTTGGAGAGGTACCAGGAGGCAATGATGAGGGCGGTGACCACCGTCGGCGAGAGGCCTCCGCCGTTGGATCCGAAGCTGTTACGGTGCTCCCCCGGCGGCGTGGGCGGAATGTCGAGGACCTGGTCCGTACTGTCGAGGCGAGGATTGCTCATTCGGCGCGTGGTCCATGTCTGCGCCTCCACCATCGCCGACAGCAAGGTCTGCTTTCGGAGATGCTAAGGTTCTGTTTGGTTTGGTTTGAGCGGCGAGATCTGAGTGAAGCGGAATAGGGGCGATGGTTTTGTGGGAAGGGAGGGAGAGTAATATTTGATCGCAGGATGGGGATGGGAGATTTTGGGCCGTTGGATGGAGATTGGAGGGAAGAATAATAAATAATTAAAGAGGGTTTGGTTGAGTGTTGAGGTGGGCCAGGGTTGTTTTTGGTTCCGGAAAGATTGATGGCTCCGTTTAGTCTCTGCTACACATGGGTGTCGGTGTTCTGTTCTTTAAGATCTGGATAAGAACATCATCTAATCTAACGTATGCTTTTTCTTGCATCTAAAATTATTAACAAGTTTTTATTCTTCCAATTTTATGTGCACTTTAGATCTGTCATTCTGATTCCAATTATCCCTAAATATTAGTAGAAACTAAAAATCCTTCTAACTCTGATAATCATCAATTAATGTGAATTTAAAACTTCCCTAGGATCTAAGAAGTCAAAGAGTTTGTGGCTTTGTAACATAAAAAGTGGAACTAATGATCTAAAGCTTTGTGTTTTGAAATGAATTTAGAGGGTGGATGTAAGATTGCAAAGATATGGGATATAATTTTTGTCACATTGTTGATATTTGAGGATTAGCTAAGTTAGTAGTATTTTGTTGTGTGGGCTTAAAACAAAGATAACGCGTGCATTGGTGTGTGGATTTTTGGATATGTTGTAAGCAAAACGTTTGACTGCTGCTCTAAATTTGAGGACCCTTTTTACAACGTCATTTTGTTTGATTCCGTGAGTTTACACAAAATCCGGGTCTCCCGGTTCTAACAAACCAGTCTTAAAAACCACTTCTTTAAGGATGAAGACTTTAAAAACCATTTATAAAACAATATACAATACATTTACTTCTTAAAAAACCTTTGTATAATATACTTACAGCTATTTCTTACACAAGTTTAATAATTTTATATTAATTATTAAACGTTGTTTTCACCTGGTAAAGGAATAATATTGTTATTAATTGTTTGATATTTACAAATTAATAAATTAACCCAGCTTTTTATTTAAAGACATTAAACTTTTGTTCTATATTACTGTCTTTAATGTGTTTAAACATTGTATTTATTACAACATTTTTTTTCTTTATACACTTGGCACATTGTCTGGTTGGATTGCTTCTGATCAAATCTGATAGAATTGATTAATTAATTAATGATGCAGACAGAGCATGGCAAGACCAATATTTTAGTTCTGATTTATTTTGGTTTGAGCCTGCTGAGAGTGAGATGCTAATGCTGCATTTTGACAATCAAAGAACAACCTCAAGAATAACGGAATCTTAATTTTTTCCCATATTTTGTAACTCTTGATTAGTTGTAAGTTAATATATTATCTTTTATCATTTAATATAGGGTCAGGTTAAGATTAAAAAACTAATAACTATTCTAACTAATATATATGAAGATTCTTTTTAAGTTGTTTTGTGTCTTTCCCGGTTTTTTTTTTATTTGTAATCCTTAATTTTCCTCTAAACAATTAATTTGTTAACTATGTTGATTATGATAATTAATTATTTGATTGATCAAGGTAAGCATGAATGGTTTTCATATTACACTCAATTGCTACTGGAAAGAATTCTATATTTTCTATAAGATATCAATTTGCCAGGGAATATACCTATTAACATAATAATAATTTTAGAATTCACATTATTTTTGTAACTAATTGTAAAATATGAAAATAGAGAAAATTCTACTTTTGACAATATGTTTTGTGGAAGCTAACAATACAAAAGCATCTAGTCCACTAATTGAACGTAATAAGCTAAATAAACAGTATCTAAAATTAGTAGTTAGTTTATCATCTATGATACCTGGATGAAGTTGGATCATGCTTGTTACCTGTTTAATCTAGATATAGTAATGTAAAAGGTAGAAGATTATCTTGACGGTTGATAGTGTTATATAAAATTATATTGAGGGACTAAAAATGTAAATTTATATAAAGAAAATATAAACATGCATATAAATAACAGAAATAATAAAAATAATATTAAAAGTAATAATATTAATAAAATAAAATTATAAATATATTATCTTATACAAAATTAAATTCATTATATTAATTATATTATTTACAAACTTTTATCAACTTTTTTTATTTTTTTATTTTTTACTTTTTTATTAATTCTAACTAGTTAAAACTTTTTTTTTCTATTTTTCAAATCCACTCCTCAATCTAAATATACTGATAAGGAATTACCGTAACTATAAAATAACGTGGTATAAGAATATACCACCAAGAAAAGAAACATTTACAAATAATGATGTGTATCTGTATATAAGAAAGAGAAACATGTATGTGAAATTAACAATGGGGAATGTAAGGTTTTTCTTATTTTACCTTTTAAAAGGGTTATATGACCAGCCTTTCCACATCTTGTAATTAGAATCCTAAGGTTTACAGTTTATTTTGCAAATATATTTTTTATCTATTATGATATTTTATTTTATTTGGTAGTATAAATTGACATTACTTAAGAAAATATTTTATTAATTAATTTGAAAAATAAGTATGCTATTAAAAATATTTAAAATTTATTCAGTTACTAGTACAATATAAAGGCTATAATTGAAACCAAATAATAAATAGCTTAATTATATTATATCATTATATTTTATCTTTTAATATTAGTATACTAACTAATGTAAAATATTTTTAAGTGTATTATTTAATTATGAGTTGGTTTTTTTTTTTTTTTTTTTATCAGTGACAGTAGTTCCTGTGTAACACCTATAACTTTGCATTTTGCATATATTCATTTATTTATTTTCGTCTATTGGAACTTTAGATCTAACGTATTCCTGTACATCAAGAAATAATTTTATTTATTGAAATAAAGAAATAAACAAATTTTACAAAATGGAAATTGGATCAAAATTGCATGTTTTTTAAATATAGAAACTAACATCTCTAAAAACCAATAAGAGACCAAAATCGCATAAGAAAATTAAATGGAGATAAAAATTAAAAATTAACAACAAAAATTTAAATACATTATAATTCCTTGTATTTAAGTTTTTCTTTCTTCTAACCATCTAAACAATATTATTTTTTGTAACACCCCAAAAATAACATGCATAAAACTAACATGCTCACATTTTACAAATTATAATTATGATTCATCAATATACAATAATCCTTTAAACTAAAGTATTTCAAAATTCGACCTTCAGAATTCTACTAACATACAATTACAAAATATCTCCAAATCGTTTTTTAAATTTAGCTTAGGTCTAAAAGCACCACTCATTTCAAATGATTCTCCACATATCCATCTACAACACCATATGTTCCAGTGTCAAAAACACGATCATTACACACTACAAACTTGACTCTACTTCCGGAAGACTCGGGTATTGAATAGACCTCGAGATATGCACTTGTCATACGTTGTAAACCGACATAGCCTCCACAGTTAGTCCCCCTGAGACTTTCCTGACCAGCTATACTTCAAGCTACAATCACCCAGTTCAAACCTCCTTCAACTCTCACCACCTAGTAATAATAGTCTATTTGATTCATACTACTAGTAGAGTCAGGATATCAATCGTTCACCTCATCCTTAGACAATGCACTTCCTAACTAACTCCTAACTAACCCAGATACGGGTGTTTTCTTTCTTGAAAACACTATGCCTAGGCCTTGACCAACTTCATCAATACTCTATCAATATCATATCCTAACATAAATCTATACTCATGTATTCACTCACTTTTCAATTTCAATCTCAATTTCAAATCTCAAGATTTATTGAAATCACTAAACCATCAATATCGTTAAATTTAAATTATCAATTAATCTATTTTATTAAATCCATACATTGCATTACCAAATAATCAAACAATAAAAACAGAAAGTCCATTTTTTTCTATTTAGGATTTAGCTTGAGCAAAAATTTCTAGCTTGAGCGAGAATCCCCTCCCTTGAGTAAAATTGGTCTAGAGAACAAGGGCCATTTTCGCCTAGGCGACCATACCCTTGCTTGGGCAAAAATACTCCAGAGAGCACACTTGCTCCAAGGCCATTTTCGCCTGAGCGACATTATCCTCGCCTGAGCGAAGTTGCCATATCACCTGGGCAAAGAACTTCTCGCCTGGGCGAAAACAGTCCATAAAGCATACTTGCTCCTCAAAATCATTCTCGCTTGGGCGAATTATACAGAAAACAACAACTTCTACTGCCTCAAAGCTAACATGCATGCCTCAAATGATCAAAATAATAAGAATCAACATGCTTATACAATAAATGATCTACTCCAACACAAAATACCAACTCAACATATCAACATCCCATCAAGTTCACACAACTATCTCATACATGCAACATTCAATTCAACATTAATCAAACATTTCAGACCTGCAGGAAACTTTACCAGATACAAATTGTACAACTACTACAATCATTAACTTCTCTATTCAAGACTTAAATTTGTAAACCAAACAAGCACAGACTTCAGGTTAGCTTCCCTTATATAAATTATAGTTAAAATTCTCTATAACAATCCCAATAGCCTAAGGTCCTTAGAAACTTGAATCTGCATCAAAGGACCTTTGATCAACGATCAGACTAACAGATTAGGAAGCTGAGCTCACAGAGGCACTATCTGATGACTCAGAGGCCACATGCAAGCTCAGTAAGCAGAGGAAAGCGAAAACCTAAAACTGATTCCAAGGGAAGAGGCAGAAAACGAACTTATTCTATTGGAGATTTTGATTGGGTAGACTTGCTCTGTTCTCCGCCACGAGTCCAACGTTGGGCTCCACTCAAGAACTGATGAAAGACAGACGCAAAGTCTTAGGCTTTGTTTGGTTGGGGGAGTGGATTTGAGAGGATGGATTTGAAGGAATTTGAGTGGATTGTGTTTGGATTAATGAATGGATGGGAAGATTGTTTGGATTAATGGATGGATGGGAGGATTTGAAGAGATTTGAGGGAATTGGTTATGAAAGTTTGGGATTGATTTGATAGATGTTATAAATTTCTTTTTATTTTTTTAATTGATATATTTCTGAAATTACTAATTAACCCTTGTGAAATAAGATGGTATCTAATCCAAACATCCTTACTTTTGTGTTTTAATAATTTTTATATTTAAAAGATAATAAAATTGTTTTTAAATGAATAAAAAATATTTTAAATAACATCTTCTCTCCTCAATTTCATCATAAATATTGAATCAAACAAGGAGATAAAAATATATTTTTTCTGATTTACTTCAATTAAACATTAAGTAAACATATTTTCATCGATAAAAAATAAAAAAGAAGAATAAATAAAAAACAATATAACATGTATAATATACTTTTTATTATTTCTTTTATAAAGTAAACAATTTTTATTGATTTAATTATTTTACGTCAATAATATAATTATATAATTATGAATGAATAGATTGTATTGAGTATGAGTAGATTGAAGGGAGATTAATTATATTATAGTTGTCTTGGAAAAAAGGAAAGAAAAGTATTATGAATGAAAAAAAAAAAAAATATATATATATATATATATATAATTATTGTAATCAATTATTTGATGAATTAGGTATAAATCAGTTTATTTTTCATATAATATATATATATATATATATATATATATATATATATATATATATATATATAAAATATATATATATATATATATATATATATATATATATATATATATAGTTACAATAAATATATATTAATGCTAATAATTGTTTTTTGTTTATAATTTATACCTTCTTTACATTTTTTTATAATTATTTTAGTGTGATAAAATTAATAAGGATTGTTTTGTAATTTCCAAAGTCAATGGTATTTTCCACTTCATTTACCAGGGCTATTTGGTTATTTTCAATTTCATCCCTTCAAATCCCTTGAGATCTCCTCAGATGAGCGAAGATCCAATCCTGCAAATCTCTCCTGATCCATCCTCCCAAATTAGGTCAACCAAACAACCTTCATCCACTCAAATTCATCTTCTTGAATAGTAAATCTCCTCAAATCAGTCCAACCAAACACAACCTTAGAGAGAAGTTAAAGAAAAGAGAGGTCGGAGATTTTAGAGATATGGTAGCTCAAGTGGGAATGAGACTTGATTATTAACTTTTTTATAAGTAATGTTTTTAATTTAATAATATAATAATCAGATACTCATTTTGATTTTACAACTTCTACTCAAACGACAGATTTTTTATATTGTTACAATTTAGTTCTTAAATTTTATAAATTATTATTTTTAGTTTTTCGGCATAATATCATACACACTAATGGAAAAACATGTGTCACTTATTAATTATATTAAAGTAATACAGTTTCAAAAGTATATAATTTTATGAGAATGATAATAAATATATATATATATATATATATATATATTATAAAAAATAATATTAAAATAATATGTTGATGGTTATTTTTAATGTAAGAAATTATTTAGTTATTTTCAATTACTTAAAAATTTATTTTTTTATTCATTAAAATATACAATTATATAATTAAAAAAAAGGAGTTACCAAAATATATATTTCTTTTATACAGTAGCATAGAGTAGTAACGTGAATGACAATAGTAACGATAACACGTATAATTAAAATAATTTCATAAAAAATTCTTTAAATTGTTTTTACTAAAATATATTTTTAATTCTATTAAATATGTGTAAAAGTTTTATTTTAGTCATCTAAGTTTAAAAATTAAAAATCTTTAAATTTAGTTTTTATTTAGTTTCTCGTCTTTAAAAGTGAATTATTTGTCTTTCAAAATTTAAAATTTATATCTTAATCCTCAAATTTAAATAAAATTTTAGTCCTCTAATTTAAAATATATTATTTTGATTTTAAAATTAACATTGTTATAAAAACTGCATACTAAATTAAAATCGTTCATAATTTTAGCAATCAATTTATAACAATTATAAAGATATATTTTCCTCTTTCTCTTTCTTATTTTCCATTGTTTCTTAGGTGCTTTTGTAACAGTTACGACTAAGATAATAATAGTGTCTTCATTACCACTACAACATGTCTTCATTACGTATATACAATGTTTTAATTTATTTTCTTTCTTTGAAATCTATAATCATCAACAAACTTATCTTAAAAATATTATTTATTATCTAAGTTTTGAAACTTTTAAAAATTACAAAGCATTGCATTTTAAAAATATTCTAAAATAAAATCATCATTTGGACTGGGAGTAAAAGACATTTAAGAGTAAAAGACATTAATAAGACATTAGGCAAATGGAAGTATTGTAATTATTGAAAAAAATTTAGTGTGGTATAAGGTTCTTAAGTCCAAGTATAGTGAATGGAATGATGATAATGTTAATCAGAATAACTTACCCACAACAATTTTGTTATAATTTCTTTGATATTTTTTCATTATTATTCAATAGAGTGAATGATTTGTTTACTTTATTTATTTGTCTAATTATACACTTTGATTTTTATTTATTATTTTTATAATTTTATTTTTTAATTATAATTAATGTTTAATGAAATAGGTGAACGACCAGATTAAGTTAATTCATTTTAATCGTATTACAATAAATATATAAAACAAGTTGAGAGACCAAAATATACTTAAATGAATTAATCTACTTAATTCACAAACCTGTAGTAGATTAAATTGAGTTATAAAATTTATGTCTTATAGAAAAGTAAGCTAAAATGAGTTAACTCATTTTTAGCTTAATAGGTGATTAATCAACTTATGTGAGTTAGGTTGACTTATTTATGAAGACGATAATTATTTGTCACGAAAAAATGTTAAATAAGTTTGATTAATAAAAATAAAAAATAAAAATAAAGAGTGAGTATATTGTATAATTTTGCTTATGTTAAGTAGAAGAGACTAGTTATGAATTAACATAATAGAGTTTATAAAGAAATATAGGAAACAAGAGTAACACTAAAGGTAAGAGTTTTTCATAGGATGATTAGAAATAAATTGTTTCGGATTAGTTGGGTGAAAGATATGTTCTTCAAGAAAACTAAAAAAAACTTAGACAAAAGTTATCTTATATGTATGACAAACCATAAACTATATTTCATATTTTGTTCACTTGCAGAATGTCTGATTGGGTTTAGAAATACTACTATGAGCAGGTGATAGTAAATATTGTCTTCTTGAATGAGCATAAACACATTTTTATTAAAAGAGTTATAATCTATATTTTGGTTTGTAATTACCTAATGTATATGAAAGAGAAAAATATGTGTGTGATGAAAGAAAAAAATGTTTTGTGGACGGGATGTGGTGAAACACATCCATATGTACTCTTGAGAGTGACAAAAATTGATTGACAAAGAAAGATGTCCTATGTTCATCCAATAATCAATAATGTATCAACCTTGACAAGTGTATAGAGATTTTTTGCTGCTATGAGTTGGCTATGTAAAAGTTAAAAGATAGGATATTGTATTTAGAAAGTCCTTGTTGTTAGAGTAAGTAGGATTTCTATTATTTCGATTTTGGGTGCATGTAAATGAACTTAAGACTTATGTGGAAAACAATTTTTTTGCGTACATATTTTTTATTATATGTGAAAGGGAGGTACACTCTGTGCCATATATGTATCATTACAGATAAAATTGATCAAACATATTCTTCGTCACATTAATATTTTTTTAACAATGAGAATTTTCACACTAAAATAAGTTATTTTTAGATGAAAAGAATGAAAAATATATTTTACATTTAAATGAACCGAACATATGAGGTTTATGTTAAATTTGAGAAAGTGAAAAGATGTAATGTTGTTAGTGATAAAAGATCAAAATAATATCTTTTAAAATTTAGAAAAAAAATTATTTAAAAAACTAAAAGAAAAAGTATCCATTTTTAAAGAGTAAAAATATATTCAAGCATAAAATATAAAAAAGTTGGAATAAAATAAGTTTCAAGATTATATATTCGCATAAAAAAAGTTTTCAAATTATACAATTGAGAAATCACTTTTTTATAAAAATGAAATAGGACTTCTGAATTACATCATCTACAAATGTTTGTTACATTGTCTCGGATTACACATTTTTTTACAAAAGAAACTATTGTGTAATATGGGAGTATCGTTCAAATTACATAATACCTTTTTATAAAAAAATTTATATTGTAAAATCTGAAAGTAACCTTCAAATTGCAGAATACATAAGTTATTGAAAAATATTAGAAAGACTTCCATCAAAATACAATGTGACATCATGTTGAGCTGTCTTAAATAGAGAAACTGTGAGAGACCGAAAGAGTGGTGCATAAAGAAAACATGGGTGTGCAAAAATAAATTAGCCTTAAAATGGACCCGGTTAAAGCATTTGCATATTTGGGCTAGAAAAGGCCTCATTGATAAACCCAAAAATAACAATGTGGAAGTGATCCAGCATCTTCTTGCGGAAGCTGAAGCATAAGCTTCAATGGCTACGCATGTCGGTACTGTATGTGGTGCTCTGAAAAGGTTCACTCGGCCTCGCGCCTCCAATTGGGTTTCGAAGAAGAAAGTTTTCTGCTGCAAGATGTCCACGGAGTCACCTTCCTTGACTCACACCATCACACTGCCCAATAAACCCAACGAACCCGTTCACATTGTTGCTGCTCCCGGCGTCTCCCATTCTGATTTCTGGTAAGCATTTGTAGTTTCTGTTCTTCTAATGCGTAATTTTGAATGTTAGAAAAGAAAAACATAGATATAATCAAATACGATCCAGTTCCTTTTGTTTTAAAATTTGAATAGAAACTAGTAGGTTTCATTCGGTTAGGTGCTACATTTTATTGGTTCTCGTGAGAAACAATTGTAAAAGAAGATTGAAATGCATGTATGTAGTTGTTGTTTGAAGGGGATGACTTGTTTCATTTTGTGTGTCTCGAGTCCGATAACATTAGGTAGCTGTGGTTCTTTAGGTTTGATTGGTCACGTTGCCCTCCTTGCAGGAGTGCTGTTGAATCCTCTTTATTGAAGCAGTGGTTGCATAACTTGCAAACTGAGAATGGGGTTCTAGCGGATGGCACCATGACTCTGAGACAAGTTCTAGTTCAGGTAATCAAGATATTTAGCTAAAACTTTCGATGAATGAGGCTTTGTTCGTGAAAGAATCTGCATTACTAGGGTGTGGGATCTGCATCACATTGGTTTAAAATTTGTGACAATTTCACATTTAACACGAAAGATTGGAATCTAATATATGAGAAACCAAACACCACGTGCATATCTCAAAGTTTAAATAAGATTGTAATCCATAGAAGGCTGTCATTTCAGAAAATATAGTTTTAAAGCTTTTGTAGACTATCAAGAAGCATATGTGATCTGATATGAGGCTTTGAGTATGGGTGAAGGGCAATGATCTTGCCTTTGACGGCTGAATTTTGAAGGTCTCCTTCACTTTGGCGATGGATGGAAATAATGGAAGAGGAAGGTGTGATAACGAAACCTCCATGACATATTGGTACTCAAAAAGTTGAGTATGCAACGGTTCAAGCCATGCGGGTAACTGGGCAAGTGTATGCTCTGATGACCCTACTTGGGTTTCCAAGCCTTGCTTTTATGGAGGAGTTGCAGTGTCCAGTTAGAAGTCTTCCTCCTTGACCTAATAAGTCTGGGGGTGGTTATAGTTTCCCCTTAGAAGGTGTCTCTACGTGAGATAATAAATCTAAGGGCCATCTCATTAACATTAATTGGGAAGATGGGTTATCCTATTGGGTGTTGATGCTGCTGATTCTTGGATTGGTAACCTTGCCTGAACAATTGTTTTTTGATCATCTAAGCATTTGTGACGAGGGAATTTAAGTAAAAGGATATTTACATTGTGTTCTTCGTTTGTTCATGTTTCCTTATAATTAACAATAATTTGGTGCAATTATTTTATATAAACAGGGAGTTGACATGTTTGGAAAGCGCATTGGGTTTCTCAAGTTTAAAGCGGACATTTTTGACAAGGAAACGGGGAAAAAGGTATGAGATGGTTTACATAAAAGCTTATATATATATATATATATATATATATATATATATATATATTAGCATTTTCTCCTTCATTACTTACGGCAATGAGCTATGAATATTGAATACTAGTAGTACGCATATTCTATTAACCTTCTCTATAAAAATTATTTGAGTAAATGCACTACAATATCTGAGGCCAAGCCTAGAAGTAGTCATAAGGTTTTTTCTTTTTGAACTGGAGGATATGAATTCACTCATATCCTGGAAATAGCCTCTCTGCTTGTGTTTATATAACTCTGTACTTCAAACTTCGCAGACCGAATTAGGTGCCCTTTTTGTTGTGCTACACCTTGCAATGTCGCATAAGCTGGGGCTTTTTGTGAAATTTTCGTATGCTCGGAACAGCATTGTATGTCCACACACATCATGCGTTTGAAAAAGACATGAGGAATTTGACCTGCCTATAGTAATCTCATGGCCATGTATCAAACACATCCGCTTTAGGGATCTTAAGATGATTAAGACCTTGGACTTGCCTACTGTGTAACAAGTATTTAATCAGTTCAATTATCTGCATTTAGTGCTCCCAGTGCTGAACTCATTCCTTTATAGTAAAGTAAGCCATTATTAGATTCCAGGCATTGTATTTTCAAGAGGACCAGCTGTGGCGGTGCTGATACTCCTGGAATCAGATGGTGAAACATATGCTGTTCTTACGGAACAGGTAGACGCTGGTGCCTGGCAGTTTTTTTTTTTTTTTGTTTTTTGGTTAATTAGATTTATAACTGAATTTTTATTTTATGACTATTCTTATTCATAAGGCGAGGGTGCCTGTTGGGAGAGTTATTTTGGAATTGCCTGCCGGAATGCTGGATGATAACAAAGGTGATTTTGTTGGAACTGCAGTTCGTGAGGTCTATTTTTCTCTCCCCCTTATCTACTTTTTTTTATACATAGTGGTGCTGAAAGTGCACGTTTTATGGCCTTTTTACTTGTTTGTCCGACATTTATCTTTTCTAGTAATGTAAATGTCTTAAACTTTACACGATTTCTTGTATTTATGACTTTGATAGGTTGAAGAAGAGATTGGTATCAAGTTAAATGTAGAAGACATGGTTGACCTCACTGCTTTCCTTGATTCTACAACTGGATGCAGAGTTTTCCCCTCTGGGGTGTGTTTCTGAGACTTTTGCCTTTGGATCTTATTGCTTTTTCAAATGTCATGATGCTGCTTTGCTAGTTTTTGCTATAATTTGGCATGGGAATACGAGTATAGTTTAGCATCATATCGTTGTTATGTTAATAAGTTACATTCAGCAAACAATTAGCAAGGAGTTTTAATCTAACTGTTAATTAATAAACATTGTAGACAAGCCTTATACCGCTACATATTGAAGATAGTTTTTTGATCCATAAATTTGTTGAAATGATTTGCTCAGAGTAAATTATCAAATTAATTGACTTCTAAAATATTTCAAAATTATTCTTAAAAAACTATTGATACTATCTCATCACTACATTCCTTTATACATTTAGCTGACAGAGTTTGTCCTTACTGCTTGTATCACTTGTAAATCTAATTTTCTCGTTTTCTTTTCTTTGGTGATAAGGGAGGATGTGACGAAGAAATCAGTATTTTTCTGTACAGAGGGCGTGTTGACAAAGAGACTATCATACAACTACAGGGTAAAGAGACTGGCCTTCGTGAACATGGGGAGCTAATTAAGGTACGCGTAGTACCATACAAGAAACTCTGGCGCACAACAGCGGATTGCAAAGTTCTGGTGGCTGTTGCACTGTTAGAAATGGCTATGAAAGAAGGGCTATTACCTACTTTGTCTGCTTAATTAACTAATAGAAGTAGAAATATGTAAGTTGGTGATATATGTTGCTAACATGACATTTTATCATAGAAAGTATATTTAAGAGACTGTTTTTCTCTATCATTTATATTTTAATCAAATTCTAACAGTGGAGCATTTACAATGTTCTTATCAATGGGAAGGGTTGTCATAACCGTTAGTAGAACAGACATTTATAAGTCAATCAAGTAAACGCAGAAACCCTTTTTTCTCGTAGTTGAGTAATTTAACAAACTTTACCCAAGTCTCATACTGAATTTCACAATCATTATGAGAGAATCAACAATGGAATATGTTGTGTATACTTTAAAAGTTCTTAGATCAGATAATTAAACAAGGAATTATATTAAAATGCCTGCAACCATACACAATAATCCTAAAACTCTGAACAATTTTTTTTTTTATTTCATAATTCTGGTGAAGAAATTCACTGTAAATTAAAGACAGATGAATTACTTTCCAAAAGGGTAATGTAATCCTCATATTTGATAGTGCTGATGCGGGACAAGACATGATTTGCTTTCAACGAATTACTTTATCAGACCTTGCTGGAAACAAAATCTTTATCGGTGGCTTCCCATATGGTGGTGCCATCACACGTACAGAGCTTTTTATAGTTCTCACCAACTCCTGCACTTCTGGCAATTACAGCGGCAGTCATACCGTATTTTGATTTATCTTCAGTTGCATATACAACCACAGATCGTCCAATAAGATCAGCGACTCTTAGCTTTTCTTTGACCCCAGTGTAGAAGGCATCACCCTTTTCATTAGCTTCTAGTGTTCCCAGGTCGCCAAGTGGCTGAAAATCCAATCAAGCAGGCCTCGTTAAGTTTGGTTTGATATCTAAAATTTGAAAATAATCTTTCTTATAAATTAACTTTCCTGTTTCGAACCCAATATAAAAAATACGGTTAGAATTGACTTTTTTTTAATCATATTATGTTTGAAACACTAAAAACGATTAAATTATAGTAACTTGAAAATACTAACTTTATCACCCATATTTAGGATATGTTAAATGAATTAACTAATAACTGCAGAATTGCCAATTTCAACTGTTAAAACTAAAATCCGCTGAAATCCAACAAAATGTGATTGAGTTTGTATTTTGTACATGACCAAAACAAAGGGAAAATTTTAAATCCTAGTTCATATTTTCCAACTTCCAACCACAGAATTTAATTTATAAATTGAATTAAAATATTAAATTATTTGACGCGACATTCTTAAGATTTCTAAAAATTACCATCACTCTATTAGTAACAACACAAGTCAACAAAAAAAATGTAAGATTACAACAAACCAACCAGACCAACTGCAAGGGACTCAAATCACAGGTCTTCATTTCCTGCTCAAAAACCCTATACCTCCAATCAAATAATGACACTCAATTAAAAAATCCACTATAACTGTCTTTGTATGCGCAACTTTACTTTATATTTAAATCAACCTTTTAAAATCAACTTTTAAAAAAATATTTGAATATAATTTGATCATTTCTAGTCAATATAGGATCTTCATGTTATAATAGTGTCATTAACATTTTTATCTTAAACATTCTTTACCTACTACACCAAACTCATGGCACCATTACGAATGAAGAGCTGACACATTGAAATACTAAAAATAAACCACCATAGACGGTGGGGTGAAACCTGTGGAGAGTCGTTGTTGGCCCCCTAGTCTCCTCCCTCAACGACAAGCTCCTAGACATGATGACGTTGATCATGGGCCTAGTGCTAGTAAGTTACTGCTGCAAGCAAAGACAACAAAAATTCTCTTCTTGATATACCATTTTCTAGCCTCATTTCCTTTCTGAAACTTATTAACATGTTTTTTGTTTTGGTTCAAAGTTTTAGTGGCCTTAAACTAGAGTAGTCTGAGTCTACCTTTAAACCTTGATTGCCTTCTTATTTATAGGGAGATCCCTCTTGAAGTTTTCAGGTGAAAATCCTGGGTAATGGAAAACAACTTCTTTACCTGCAAAACTAATTTTCTCTTCCTATTCCATTAAACCCTAAAACATCTTCCAAAATTTTTTGTCAAATTTGTTTCTAGGTTCTATTAGATTGGTCTATAGGTGATCAACAACACAATTACCTAACTACCCTAAGGAAGATTCAAGTTTGAATATAATTTGTGAGTAGTATCCGATCTTAACCGAACTAGGTCAAAGGGGACTGGACTCGTGACCTGTAATTAGACTATATCCAATCTGCTTAACTATACCTGCACACAGGCCCCTACCTTTGTGCCTATTCGGGGGAAAGACTTGCAGAGTGTTTGTTTGGCCTTTGGGTGCTCTACCTGGTTGTGAGGGAACATTTTCTATTTCTCTTTGATCTCATACTGCTACCAGAAGCATCAAGCTCCACTCGACTCGCCCCAAATGCGACTGCACTCTGGTTGCATCTCTCATCGAAATTATTTTGTAAACTTAATTAAGAAAGAAATGAAGTGAGAAAAGAAAAAACTGAATAACCCCCAAAGGCAGTTACTCTTCCGTGAAACTTAATTAAAAATAAGATGGATTTTTCAATTGCGTGTCATAATTAGATTGGAGGGGCAGTAAGTGGGACAGGGGATTTGAGTTGACTGCAAGTAAATGATTGTGGAATTATAATAGAAAGACATGTCTTTCTCTCTGTTACATTACCAAACTTTTTTGATAAATAATAAAAAATTATCTTGATAAATATTAACAAACTAGTCTTTTATCTCAAATTGTAAATATCTTAGCAGCAAAATCTATTATTTTAACAAATGAGATGCATTATTCAATTTGGTAAAATAGGCTTTCGTTCCAGGCAGAAAGCCTGTCGGGGACTCGTAAGATCTTCATGTATGCATGACTCCCAAGGAAGCGAATATTGTCCTGAACTTTCGGAGGCCTCAATCTAGCCAGCCCGGGATAATAGGAACTGGCTCTGAAATTTCCAGAGTGTGTTGCATATGGCTTCTTTTTGTCAACTCTGCATAGGTCGGATCCCAATCGATGAGTGTCCGCCCAAAGGAGGTTCAAGCGCCGACCTCCTTAAAACTTAGTCATTGAATTAGTCCAAATCAATGGGTCGGGTTATTTCTGAGAGTACATAGTTCCTTAATCTCAAGTTAAAGGGATGAAGAGACCGCATTGTTTAGTATCCGCCCTAGGAGGTTCAGGGGCTGACTATAAAACTTAGTCATCGGATTAATCCAAATAAACGGGTCGGATTATTTTCTGAGGGTACAATTTTAAAGTGTTTTGTGTAGCCTAAGGAAGAAATTTTGAGGTATTCAATGCGAATCTTCGTTCCTACCTACCCACCCCCCAGTCTCATAATGAAATTTCCAGAGCAGGAGCCGTCAAACATCACACTTGAGATGAAAACAACAGCCTCAATCAACAGAAGTATCCTACGAACTTAATAGACGTCATGATGCAACCCTACAGTATCCGATTAAAAAATATTCACTATCCTAACATAACTGCTTTGTAATAACATCTACACCAGTCATTAATCCTTAAAAGAAAGATTAATTATTAAATTGTTCCTTACATTTGTTTCATACTTTTCGTTTTAATTTCTATAGAAACTCTACGTTATAATTCCTATACGAGCAAGTTGTTTATGTTTAGTCCCTTCCAAAATAGTTACCAAGTAACTTATTTAGCTTTTCTAAAACTGCTACAACACAGAATCTGGCAGAGTAAAATTGCCAGAAATTTTCTCAACCACCAAAAGTCTAAAATAATTAAGGGATTTTGTAGTGGTTTTACACTAATTTTGGGTCAGCTTCAATCTAACAGATTTACTTGGTAACCGATGGCTGGGACTAAAACATAAATATCTGCCTGTTTTTAGGAACTAAAATACATAGTTTCCACGTATACGGACTAAAACACAAATTTGTGGGCAAGTGTAAGAACCAAATGAATATTTAAACGTAGAAGAAATATGTTTAAACCAGGTAAAGAAAACAGAAATTTAAAGATATGTGGAAAATCAAACCTCTTTGGTGTTTTCCTCATTTATCGGATTGAACATTTTCCCAGTGCTTGCTGCACCTCTAGTCAAATCTCCAAACTCATTAATAGACCAACCATGCTTTCCTGGTGACAGCCCACTAAAGGTGGCTTCAATCCTAGCTAGTTCCATATTTACTTGAGCTAGGCGAACAACACCAAAAATATCTGGACCTTTGAATTCGGAAACAGCAGCTGATATCAAGAAATCTGGAAGGAAAAAAAGAAAGATTTAACTAAATCAGAAGTTATACGACAGCTGAAACCATGAAAACAGAAGTCAAAACATATTGCTGACAATCATATTAATCAAATGAGTCGCTTAAAAACAACTGCCATATTGTGTAATAAATGGTGTAAGAGGATAATTAAATACAAGGAAAACAGGAGACATCACACAACTAAAAATATTTATTTAAAAAATAAATTGATAGAACATCACGTATCTGTGTTGCAGTCTAAGTTAAGCAAGAACAAGGTTATTCCAAATTGGGGTTGATAAAGAGAATATATAAAGTCGTCACTACAGCTAGGGGAGAAACAATGAGTATGACAAATGAATACACAAATTTTAGTGAAACCACGAAATCAAATACCATTATACCTCATCTTGCTCAAGGAAATACTAAAGCTGTTTACAACGTAATTTGCATAACAAATGATGCTGCCTGCAGTGTCAAAATCCAGCAGTGTCCTTCATTCTTCACCGACATATTGATGGTATATGTATGACAAAAGCATACGATAGCTCATATTTCACACATGACCTTTTTGGAGTGTCAGAAAAATAACACAGTCAAGGATTTGAGGGTGGGGGCGGGGAGGATCCAGTTTAAACTATTCTCTTAAGTCGAAAGGCTATAAGACATTGATGGAAGAGTTGTTTTTACTCTACAATTGCCAGCGATAGACAATAATAAAAAAACAAATAGAAATCCTATATAAGATATTCTACTGCTTCAGTAAATAAAAATAAGAACTAATAAATAATGAAAATGGTACAATGTAGAAAAAAATAGCACAGAAAAGCACTATCCATGTAATATGATCACTTCGGAGCTTCAACCAGTAATGCATATAGGTAGAGGCTTAAGGTGGAAGACTTGAAAATGTCTCCTGATAAGGATAGGACATTGTGAAACGTTAGATAAATTTATTTTAAGAAGAATGGTTGATATAACTGTTCCATCCCTCCAACTCTGCTTTGTGTTGCCATGAACCAAATTGGACTGACGCTCAATAGCACATTGATTCTGAATTCACATTTCTGGTACTTCTGCTTACTCAGCAACACCATTCACAAAGGAAAGAAACTAAAAAACAATGATGGATTGAGGAAACAAATAATCAAAGAGGATGCAATACTAAGCCATAGAAGGGGAGAATCGAATCAGGGTCTGATTTGAGGATGGGGAAGGGTTATTCAGCCAGTGGGCCGCCTTGGTTGAAATATCCACAATTTCAAGAAGTGCTGGCATTGCCGCCATCCAAGTCATAAAAATGCCTGCCACTTGATCCAAAAATCTTTCCTCTCCCCCCAAAAGGGCTTGCCTATGGGATACAGCCTAGGATCCAGTATGATCAGAACCACAGCCACAGTGAACGTGATGTTTGGGAACAAATGGGTCGTCAAGGAGCTCATTCTTACATTGTCAAAATCAGAAGAGAAGATTTAGGGGTATCATGCAGACAACATGGCTCCCTTCATCATGGTTACAGGCCATTAGAGTTGAGCCAACTGAGTTCTCAAGCAAGAATGACCTGTATTTCGTGCTGGCCAACTCCTTATTTCCAATTTGGAGAAAGGGTTTGGGTTCAGATCCACAGGGGGGAAAAGTGAGAAATCAAGAAAGAAAGGATGAAGAGGGGGTTAAATTGGAAAAGACAAAGATTAAGCGAAAAAGGAAAAAAATCTGAACTGTCAATTTTAAAACAAATATATCTTAACAGTTAATAATTGTTTCCCACAATGAGAGACATCCTCAAGTCTCCCAACCTAGCCTCAACCTAATACATTAATGAAGTCATATACCTATAGAAACAGGGCATTGAATCCTTGTAATTGAAGGGAATATAACAAATGTATCTACCATCAAGCCTTAGCAGTAAATTATTCAAAAATGTTGAAAATAAAAGCTAAAGCTTCTAATTTTTATTTTTTGTTCGTTTATTGTATAACAGACTTGGAACCAAAATGTGGAGACTAAGGAATATCCTATTAGGTGTACAGGTTGTATGCCTTCATATGTTACCAGTTTTCAAAGAAAGGGAGCTTATTTCTCTCTCTATGACAGTGAAAGAAGTAGGGAAATGAACTACTGTGACCAGGATGTATTTTAAAGGAGCATACAAACTCAAGTTTTAAGATGTGACAATAACCACACTAAACATCCCACTTCACAATTATCACACTCATTCCTCCAAATAAACAAATAAAGAGTAAACCCCTAGCCTTCATTTTCGCAGATTTTACAATCTCATGTAAGATGATTGAACTTAGAAAAGGTCATACTCTATATTAAAATGATTTGGTAATATTGAATTTGAAATAAACTCCACATAAAATGATTAGATGCGTGTCCAAATTAATCTCACTCGCATTTTTTACTTTGAAAAAGTGTGTGTGAAATTGGTTTTGGGTGCTAACAAAGCATGCACAGTCATTAAGGAAAACTTAGCATAAGAAAATTAGCAATTCAAATCGTGAAAAAGCAAGAAATTAACTAGCAAACCTTCCGGTATCCCTTGTCCAATTAACCGGGCTTTTCTACCAGTCTGCTCCAAGGCTTCAGTCATAGTCTTAACCGGCGATGAACCAAGAATCCTTACAACCTGATTGCTCAAGTCCACCTGTACGTCCTTTACTCCTGAAAAAAAATGCGAGCACCCAAACAACATGAATTAAGAAATCTATGGGGTGCTTAAAACCACTAGAATTGTGAATTGATTCAATTTAATTTCAGTAAATCAGCTCAAAATAAACCTGTTCTGGTCTAAAGTTCCTCTACTTATGTCAGAGTTTACCTAGTCTCAGAGAATTCAAGTGTGTACAACCTATGGGAATATCTTCCTCTTTTAAAGTCCCCCTTAGCATCATTATTGGAAAGTTTTTAATTGTTTCCATGATCTTCTCTAAAATATTGGGAACAGAGACTACGTCCATATTTGTTTCCCCCAATCCCAATCCAGATTGTGGGGAGAGGCTACATCATAGGTCACGAGAACTTATCTTATCAAGAGAAACATGCATGGGCACGGTAACGGCAACCACTACAGCTAATGCCCGATATACCTCAAATCCTGTCCGATAAACTTTGATCGGTTGGAGGTTACAAACTCCAATTCCATTCATTCATGGTTCCAAACACGTCGAAGACAGACAATAAGTGACACAAGCAGGTCCAAGCACTTCACGAAACACTTACCATTAATCTCGTGCAACTTATTTTTGACAGCAGTAACACAACCTTCGCATTTCATATCCACCATGTACTCCGTCTGAAATCACAATAAAAACAAATTAGAACTAGCTAAGAATTTGACTTAACCGAGCGAAATAGTGAAGAGAGAGAACATGTAACTGACCAGTAGCTCGGGCAAGACGGAATCAGGCTGCGAGAGAAAAGAATGGAATTATTGGATTAGAGAGGAATTAAGTAATGGAGAGAAAAGTAAGAGAGGTAAGAAAGAGGAACCTGTGAAGAGAGTTTGTGGTCCATGTGGAGAACAGAGGGAGGGGTGGCAAATGTTTTTAGAAGGGCGAATCTGTTGGGGGAATCGGAAGATTGGGAAGAGCGAGGGAAAGAAGAAGAAGAAGAAGATGGAGAAGAGGAAAGAGAAGATAAGGCGAAGGCTGCAGGAATAGCTGCTACAGCAGTTGCTGTGGTTGCTACTGATCTCAGAAAAGCCATTTTACTCCAACTATTCCTTTATTTATTACACTGCTCCCCTTACCTCACAAAACAAAATGCACTCAGGGCGGTAGGTAGCTACCTCTATGTTTGTTCCATGCCCCTCAATTCTAGAAGGATCCACACTTCTCCACCTTGCACATACTTTTCACTTTCATTTGGATTTTTTTCTTGGGTCCATCAAAATTGCCTCAAAGCAGACCACAACATTTGAGGCCCAAACACACTGTCCAGCACATGGCTTTTTCTTATATATTTTTTTCGTCCAAATTATGCATATATAACATAATTTAATAATGACAGTGAAAGGTTAAAAGTAACCCATTTTATAAGCTTTTAACGTTCACAATAAACGTAAAAAATCAAATATTTGATAATGTTTAGATTTAAGGTTCAATAATGTTAACTCTTTGAAAATAATAAATTTCTTCAAAAATGAAGAGTACTTTATTTTTTATTTTTGAGAAAAGCATAAAAAATAACATCTAAATTATAAATTTTAAAACGTAATACTTGAAACCATTATAAACCAATTTTTGGTCGAGCCTGGCTGATTTCTTTTTATAATTTTTAATTAATTTATCGATTCTCGAACTAATTCAACTCAATTTTGTAGTTTAAATGAAGCCACTGGTCCAATCCAATTTTTACTCCAAAAGTACGGGCATTGCATTATTTTCACTTATTCTCAAAGAAGAATACACTATTAATGGAATATTCACGTGCCTTTATATAAATAACATTAGAAAATTTATGATGTGGTATTACTTTAGTTGCTTAAAAGTACCGATCATGTTTGTCAAAGATGTGTTCAAAACAGAGAACATATTCTTGAGATTCAGAATATTAGCCAAAATAATCCATTTTTTTATAAATTTTAAAAGGATTCTATTACTCTAACTTTATAGTTTATCATTTAATTTACATATACATACATATTTATATATTAGGCAACAATCATAACAGAATAAATGTGACTCTTTCCGTCCCCTGTACTCAATATGGCAGGAAGAGGGTAAAATTAATATCTTTAATATATCTGACATTTTTATTTGAATATAAAAATATATATAAAAAATAATAATCTCAATCTGTTTAAACAAATAATGTAAAAACTGGTAAACACTTATATAATCTTTTAAAAATATTGGGCACCTTATTTATCATGGGCCTTCAACCATCGCACCCAGACGAAGCCCAAACCTTTATTACATTTATAAGAATCAAATTAAAATATTATATAAAAGATAACTACGATACATTCTACGTGTATAAAAACCAAATTAATGTTTTTATACAAGGTAATCAAGGAGAAAACATATTAATATAAAGATAAATTATATTTTATTTTATTTTTTATAAAAGTACAGAGTCCACAGATAATTTTATCATCCGAGTTTGCCAACACACTGACTAAGAACTCTCCAACATTTACCCTTGTTTAAAACAGAGTCAAACAACTCCATTGGTGGTGCACAACATTTTTACCTTATGTAATTCTTAGCTCATTTTAACTTTTAAATAGACACACACTTGTTTTGGTACTAGCTGAGTTAGAAGTAAGAAAACTGGGGAAGAGCTTGTGAAGACAAAATAATAATAATTCATAATAACAACAGTCCACTGTATATAAATGGTGCAACCAAAAGCACCACAAATAAGTCTACAAACAAAAAAATGAGAAGAAGAATGAATGTCCATTCCGTAAGCAAACTATTTTACTCAATTGAATCATAGGTTCCTAACGAGGAAAATCACAAGAAAATACAATCAAATGACTGAATAGTGGAGTGAGGACATAGTACAAAGATAACTTGAACATAGGATATAGGAGGCTCCGAAGGCTAAAATGCCACCTTAATTAAACATCATAGATACCCAAAACAAGAGGAGGAAAGAAATCCCGGTGAATGTTACTTTGCCTGCTCCTCCTTGGTCACCTCCAGGAACGGCTGCAAGGGACAAAATTCAATGTTTGTGAAGGAAGAAAAGAAAGTGTACTTTACAAACTGCAAATTTCAACTACTTGGAAATTTATTACAGATGTGTGCCTCACACGCAAGTTGATTTGACGAATAATCGTTTTGTGGTTACTATTTTTTGTTCAAGGGAAGGTTCGTGCCAACATAGGCCTCGTGAAAGATAGTGGGTGAGAAAAATGAGAAAACGAAATTGCGTATTTACGCTTTATGGTTGTTGTGACTTAAATTCAAGCTCATTAATGGGTACAGTACCACATAGATACATATTGTATTAAGTTAATCTCAGTTCCCTCTTGCAATTTCATTTGAAAAGTCTATTTGTCGTAATGGATATGTAGAATAGAAGGATAAGGGAGAAATGTTGTAATAAAAAAGTGAGAGAAGTGGTTGGTAGGTAGACAAGAATACGCGTCATTTTGGCCATTTCCAAATTGATATTTGACTATCTGATTTAATTAAATATTAATCATATTTATCAATTCAAAATTAACTGAACCAAATTAAAAATATAAAGAATGGGCATTTGTAAATTTTAAAAAATAATACAGAGATACTTTTTAATTTAATGAAAGTGTATCATATCATACGGAAGTTTAGTCTGAAATTTAACGGTAAAAAATTCTTCGAAAATTATTAAAATAAAATAACAAATTTATCTGGAAAATAATAAAATATTCGTTAGTCAGATTATCGGAAACGTATATTCATGAAGGTGATGAAAGTCAATTATTAGTATCATCTACCACTTTTTTCTGTTGAATATTATCATCAGCCATAAACGAAGCATGTCAGAAGTAAATTAAATTTGGGGAGGTTGAAAGACGTTTTTACCTGGTGGTGATCTTGAAGCTGGAGATGGAGCTGAAAATTTGGAAGTAAAATGTCAAGAACAAAATTAGTACTACTGTGCTGCTAGAATCAACCGTAACTAATGCACTCATCTGAAAACACACTCAATAACATCCGTCCAAATCAGAACGCTGTGAACACAAACTTTGGACGGCACGAAAATACCAAATAACAGATCTAAAAGAACGACTCAATTTGTTCAAAATCCATAAAATTTGTAGGATTATTGGAAGCAAGTAATACATAAACACACACAAGAAAAGGAAAATTCAAGTGGAGAGTAAAACTCGTAGTTGTGATATCATAGGTTAAATATGTGTATGAAGGTATGAAAGTGAATTGAATTTTTTGAACGGAGTCGCAAAATAGGCACAGAAAAAAAAAAATATATGTACCGTTGTTGCAGCTGGTGAGATCACTGGTGACGCCGCAGCGGCGACTGAGAGCGAGAGCGTTATCGACGGAGATATTGAAAGTTTGAAGCAGGCCAGGGGTGTAGAAAAGGTTGCAGAGGCAAGTGAGTTCGGTTTCGACGGTTCGTTTGAGTGGGTCGCAGCAAGAACTGGGTGGGGTGGAGGTGGAATTCAAGTAGTCCATGCATGGAATCAGCTCTTGGGCGCAAGTGGCGCTAGTTCCAGATTGCGCCTCTGCCAAACTCATCGTCAAGGCCAAAACCACCACCAGCGACATCAAACATTTGCACGCTCCCATTTTGTCTTGTGTTTTTTTCCCACTCCAACGATTGATCCTGTCTGTGTCTGTGGAATATGGATCCCTTTTCTCTGCGTTTCTTACCGTGCGGTTCCTTTGGGGTTGTTTTGTTAGGTGAGAGGTGCGGTTCTTTTCCTGCTTTATAGACCCTGTTGTTGCCTCGCTGGCACGATGATGTACGCTATGATGAAACTCATGGTTAATGTTTATTCTGCAATACATTTTGATGAAATTGGTTTTTAATAAATTTTACATTAGAGTTGAAATGTATACGGTGATGTGAGAAATTATTGGTGGTGTGAATTACCCGTACTTTATGTTGACAAGTCCACCAACTTTCGCTGTACGCGTCACTTCATCTGATCATTGTAAAAAGGATTAAGGATATTTTCAGGGTAGAGTAGAAGGATTAAAAGACTTTCAAACGATATTATTTTATGAACGAAGCTTGAATAAATTTTTAGATTACGTAATTTATTTTATTTTTTTATTTTAAATTTGTCTTTAGAATAGGTCATTAATGCATCAGTACATAATAATGTTAGCAAGTGCTTTGTAAATAAGTGATGGAATTAATAACCAATGTTGGTGTAAATATATAAATGATTCTCATCAAATACGCGCTCTGAACAGAAAGTTTGAAGTCATCAAAGATTAAAATGAAAATAATATAATTTATAAAGATTAAATTAAAAATTTTAATATAGATTTATATAGATATAAAATAGTAATACAAGATGAAGTTTTTTTTTTCAACTTTTAGTAACACTATACATATATTTTTTTTAATTCAAAACGGTTGAAAAGTTATACATAATTATTTAAAATAGTTATAGTTGTGAATTTGTTTGTGATACATTTTTTCAACTTCGGTTTAAATCTTTATCGACATAACATTTTAAAAAATGAGATCTTATATGAATATTTGTTCCAACACTTTTCATTATTTAAACTTATAATAGATAGATTTTTATAGTTGCATTATATGTTTTGCATTTTGATCATTAAACATGTTCTTATTTTTATCCTTAACATTAATACGTGTTGAGAATGTGAATTTGAAAACTATAAATACCAAATCAAAATATTTATCATGAATTTTTGGATAAATTTTAAGTAATATTCACTAATAACATTTTAATTTATTATAAAATACATGAGGGAGAACGAAATAAACATTTAAGGATTGTGTTACAAATCATTAAAAAAGACAATTATATGAAAAATGGTTATAATGTGAGTTTTGGTTAGAACAATTTAATTTTTAAGATATGTGATATTGTTAGATGACATTTGGTTAATCCCTAAAAGGTTCAAGTTTTATCATATTATAAAAAAAAAACATATATATCACGAAGATTTATAGTTTACTAGGATTAAGAGACTATTGTTTGGATTTTCTACACTAAACATTGTTTTTGACTAAATTAACACATAAGGGTTAACCTTTTGCACAAAATAAAGCGTGTGAGTTTAATTTAAAAAAAAATTACATCTATACCTATTTTAGTCCTTCCTTACCCACCAAAAAATTTAAAGTATATTATGATTTCTCCAAACAACGATTAGGATGTGTACTTATGCAAGAAGGAAAAGTGTAAGCTTATGTTTCACGACAACTCAACCAACATGAAGTTAATTATCTTATACATCATTTCACTACAAAAAAAAAATTATTTAGAGACTAATTTTTAGCTACCAAATGAAATGGTTGCTAATTGTGACCAAAATAGTTATCAAATTAGATTTTGGTTGCTAAATAACTACAAAATAGAAGTAATTATTGAATTTAGTAACCAATTAAGTCAAAATAATTGGTATCTAACATTAACTACCAAAGTTTTAGTGACCTATAATCTAATGGTATAGGTCACTAAAACCTTGGTAGCTAATATTAGATACCAATTATTTCGACTTAATTGGTCACTAAATTTAATAATTACTTCTATTTTGTAGTTATTTAGCAACCAAAATCTAATTTGATAACTATTTTGGTCACAATTAGCAACCATTTCATTTGGTAGCTAAAAATTAGTCTCTAAATAGTTTTTTTCTTGTAGTGTTTAGAATTAGCTGCAATGATGGTTGCATTGAAAAAATGGAAACACTATATGTACATGATAAGGTTTGAAGTTTTCAGTGTACATAAAAGCTTAAAGTACTTCTTTTATTAGAAATAACTAAACATGAGACACCATGGATGGATGAAATTTCTTAAGATTTACAACTTTGAGTTGCAGTAGCACTGGTGAAAGCAAGCATTGTGGCAAATGCTTTGAGTCAAAAATATATACATGCATATGTGATGATAGTAAAGGAATTAAATTTAATATCAATCTGAGGCTTGAACTTAGTTTTAGAACTAAGATCCAATAGTGTATGCTTAGGAATGTTAAAAATCTCAAGTTGATTCTTAGAAGAAATAAAGAGAGCTCGAGAAAGGGGTCAATTCTTACAAGAAAGATTGACAACAAGAATAAACGGAAAGGAATTTGAATTTCATAAGGATTATGGTGGAATTATCACATTTAGAGATACAATTTGCATACCTGCAAAAGAAGATTTGAGAAAACTAATAACAGAGGAAGCTCATAAGAGTAGTTTAAGTATTCATCCGGGTGCCACAAAGATGTATCAAGACTTAAAGAAAATGTTTTGATGGTATGGGATAAAGAAAGCAATGGTTGTGTTTGTTGCACATTGTTTAGTGTGTCAAAAAACAAAACTAGAACATAGAAAACCTTATGAGAAATTGCAATTCTTAGATGTTCCAAAATGGAAATGGGTAGACATATCCATAGATTTTGTGACAAATTTACCAATAAATGTGTCTAGTCATGATGCAATTTGGGTAAGTGTGGATAGACTAACAAAATTTTGTTAACTTTAGATTTTTCTTAAAAAATTAGCTCATTTATACATAAAAGAAATTATTAAATTATATGGTGTACCTTCTAATATAATTTCAGATAGAGACCTTATTTTGTCTCTAGATTTTGAAACAGTTTAAAAAGCGCCTTAAGAACAAAATTTAAGCTTAGTTTAACTTATCGCGCTCATATTGATGGATAACCTTGGAAGATCCAATCTTTAAAAGTCTTGTTGAAAGTCTATATCTTAGAATATCATTGATAGAGTTTATTTATAATTGTTGTTTCCACTCAAGCACAGGAATGACTCCTTATTAGTCTATATGGGAGAAGATATATAACTTCATTATGATGGTATGAAAATGAATATTCCTTAATATTGAGAAAAGATCTGAAAAAGACTCGTACTTAAAAGAAAAATTGTTAAAAATTTAAGTGTAAGTATTATGAATTTTTGGATCATGTCAAAACTTATTTGAAAATTTCCAAATTAACTAAGTTGGAGTTTTTTTTGGTATTGTAAATTATAAGTTGTTTTTTTTTCTATGATTTACTAAGTTAAAATGCTACATATTACACTTTTGGTATTCATTTGATTTTTATAAGATTATATATATATATATATATATATA
>Ga0209700_101514_pt1 | contig 48246 bp, 29 predicted proteins | sample SiratroredBW_FD_187528 | JGI IMG/M metagenome (GOLD analysis project Ga0209700, IMG submission 187528) | Root nodule microbial communities of legume samples collected from California, USA - Siratro red BW (SPAdes) (version 2) | ecosystem: Host-associated > Plants > Roots > Nodule | place: USA...
GAGCAAGGGTTGTAAACTGATCTTGTGATCTGTTTTAGTGGAAATCTTTGCTAGTTTGCAAAGGACTGGACGTAGCCCTTGTGGAAGGGTGAACCAGGATAAAAATTCTGTGTTCTTGCTTTTCTCATTACAGTTCTTGATTGCCTTGGTTCACTGCTGCCATCTTTAAAAATTAACTGGATTAAAATCAGTTCATATTGTTAATCAAACTCTGAACATATGTTTACATAATCTAATGTGATTCTGGATTGTGTGTTATATACTGGATTGTGTTTATACATATTAAATCTGGGTTAGCACAATCTTACACTGTAAACTGATTTCTGGGTTTAATTGATTTCTGGGTTTAACTGAATTCTGGGTTTAACTCTTATCTATTTCGCTGTGCTCAATCGATTGTTTACCTGACAGTTCAGAATTACACAACTCAATTGATTGAATAAAGAATTTTCATTCTCTACTTCAAGAATAATTTAGATTTGCGAAAAGTTTTCTAAGTTCAATTCAACCCCCCTCTTGAACTCGGTCTAAACCTTATTTTTCACTACCCAATGTAAAAATATTCTTAGGTAATGGTAACCATTTGGGCAATCCTTTTATTTGAAAATTTTGGGAATATTGGAAATTTTGGGAAAGCTTGGTAATTTTGGGAAAGATAATAGGTAACAAACACGTGTATGCAAAAATTTCCTTAGAAAAGCCAATTTTTACCTTTATTAAACATTTTGCTTGAATGATCTTTATTTTATTATTATTTGCAAGCTTGTGAATTCAATGATCCATCAACAAATGACTCACCACATTTTTCCCTTCTTTTTTATTTTTATTTTTTTGAGAAAACACGTCTATGAAATTTTGGATATTTTTTTTTAAATGCATTTATGAATGTATGCAATTTTTGAGAATTCATATATGATATATGTTTGAATATATGTTTTTTTAGAAAATATATTTATGAATGCATGCTTTTTGGGAATGCATATATAATGTATGTATGAGTTAATTATTTTTGAGAAAATGCATTTATGAATGCATGATTTGTTTGGAATGCATATATAATGTATGTCTAAATGCATTTTTTAATGAAAAATGCATTTATGAATTCATGGTTTTTTTTAGATTTATTTTTGTTTTTTTTTTAAATATGGATGTATGCAAAAAAAAAAAATATTATTTGGGAATGCATATATAAATGAAATTTTTTAAAATGCATATACTATGTACGAAATTCTAGAAAACTGCGTAACAGATTTTGCGAATACATACATAGATATTCACAAGCTGATTTTGTTCCTTTGAAAATACATTTTCTTTTAAATTTTCCATTTTTTTCTTTAATGGTAATGCATGAATGAATGCTCAAAATTGTAATTTTTAGTTTTTTTAATGATATGCCTGAATGTTTGCTCTACATTCTATTTTTTTTTATCTTTGTTCAATGATAATCTATGCTCAAATGTATTATCTTTTAAAAGAAAAGTATGTATAAATTTTCAAAAAATAATATATATTTAAAGATGTTTTTTTTTCTCACAAATATTTACAGGAGAATGTATTTATAAAATATTTTCAATAACAATGTATGTACAAAAGTTTTTTCTTGAGGAAAAAAAGTAACATGTACAAAATTTATGATATATGTACAAAATTTCAAAAGATAATGTATTTACAAATTTTCAAAGGAGAGTGTATTTACAAAAATATATTTATTTTTCTTTTAAAAAATGTGTATATCTATCTTGTAATCATTATATGCTGATTTCCTTTCTTTTTTTCCTAAAAAATGATTGATTTTTTTTCAAGAAAAAATTTATTTTCCCTTGTCTTTGTATTTTTCGATGTGGTCAAGACCTTCACAATGCAGATAGGGTCTCAATGGAATTTTTTGAAAAACTGAGGTTGAGATCATGACTGCATCAAGCGGGTCTCAAAATAAATCTTAGCAAGAAGTGAGGTAAGTGCATGAATGCACGAATGTGTGCAATATTTTTCATTTTTGATATTCTTGATTTTTTTTGTTTGATATTGACATTTAGGAAGAGATGCATGAGTGTATTGAGAACGTATGAAATATATATGAAATCCTATGATGATTTATGAGAATGTATGTATGGAATACATATTTTCCATTTGTGTTAATTGAATGAATGATGATATGAAAATGCGTATTTTTTATTCTTGATTAAATGGGAATGCATGCATAAAATTTCATTTTTCATTATTGATTTTTGATCTTTTTTTGAAAATGCAAGTATAAAGCTTTATTTTTTATTTTTAGTTTTTTTTTTTGGAAATGAGAGCGATATATTTTTTTTAATGAATATGTATGAATGAATGCACAAAACTCTATTTTCAGTTTTGATTTTAAGAGAATGCATAAACCTCTATTTTTTATTTTTATTTTTTTTAAAATGTATTTTCAAAATTCCTCCGTTATAGCATGTAGTATGGATGCCTTTGAAGATGTATGATGTATGTGCAAATGTATGATGTATGTTAAGTTATGTCATGCATGTTAAGATGTGTGATGCATGTCTAAATGTATGATACATATTAAAAGTATGATGTATGCATGTCAATAATTTTTTTATGCTAACAAATTAGAAAAAGATGCACAAAAATACAAACTAATTAAGCAACAACTATAATTATTTTTGTTTTGTTTTGTCTTTCTTTTGTATTTTTTTTAATGCATGAAATTTTTTGGAATTTATTTATGATTTTTATTTTTAAAATGTAAATATATGGACATATGAAATTTGGATGCATGAATTTTTTTTTTTTTTAAGAAAAAGCATCCATGAATACATGAAATTATTGTTTATCTTTCTCTTTTTTTTGGAAGGTATGAAATTTTATTTTTGAAATTGTATGAATAACTAATTTTTTTTATTCGATGTCAACATTTTTTGTGAAAAAAGAAATGTATAAGTGCAATGAGAGTGCATGAACATATGCATGAAATTTATTTGAGAATTCTTATGAAGAGACAAATGAATGCATGATGAAAATGAATATTTTTCATTTTTGTTTATTGAATGCATGATGCATACATGAAATGTATTTTTATAGAATGAATAATAATATAAAAATTAATTTTATATATTTTTTTGTTTCTTTGCTTGTTTGAATAAAACTTTGAAAATGCATGAATGCACGAGGCTAGGAAGATGCACGGATGAATGCACTAGGTCTATTTGAAACTGTTATTTTTTTTTTTTTTTAAGAATGCATGTATGCTATTTACATGTGAGTACATGAATAGTGCATGAAACTTTAGATGAAAATGAATATATGATACGTGAAACTTTAGATGAAAATAAATTTTGTGAGATATGTATAGACGTATGAAGTCATAGGCAAATGTATGAATGAATGAATCCGATTTCCTTTATGATTTTTTTTAGAATATATGAATTTGTAAATGATAATGTATGATAAATGAATGGATACAATCTCTTCTCATATTATTTTTAATCTTGAAAAAAATGAATGTATAAATGAAACTATTTTAATTTTTTTTTGTTATTTTTTTTATCATGGGGATGCAGTGATGAATGAAATTTTATTTCAATTTTTTTAATGTTATATGAATGGATGCATGACCACATTTCTTTGATATTTTTTTTAAGAAAAGGCAATATGTAAAAAAAATGAGATCAATTTTTTTATTTATATATAATGTTTTATTTTTCAAATCCTAGAAAGGTTGTAATATGACAAAAATGTTTAATGTTTTTTATTTTATTTCCCAAAATCTATTTTTAGAACAAAAGTATATGCAATGCATGTGGGTCAAAATGTTTAATATTTTTTATTTACGTATAATGTTTTATTATTATTATATTATTGTGTTTTAGAAAAAAAATGTGATGCATGAGAATAGTGTTTTTTATTTTCTTTATATATCAGTTTTTTGTTATTTTCTTTTACAGAAAATATATAATACATTCTAAAAAAGATGAGACTAGTATTGTTTTTTAAAAAAAAAAAGATTGATACTTATGAATAAAAAAAGAAAAAAAAAAATCTCTCTCTTTTCTTTTTAAGGAAAAAGAGTTGAAAGTTTACTAAGTAAACTCTCAGGAAAGAGAGGTGAGTCACAATTGGATTACTTTTAAGTACCAAGTCTTTCCTACCCAGAGTTGTTCTTATACCACTCTCACAAATTTTCTTTAAAAAATATGAGATTGATTTAAAAAAAAATTTATTGTATGCAAGGAAAAAATGAGATTGATATTTTTAAATTTGGAATACTTATTGGTAATGAATGACAGTGGATAATTGAGCTGAAAAAAGTTTTCCTTAGTGTCCTAATTAGGGTTTGTCCTAATGAGGCTTAAGTTCTAGCCATGTAAATAAATGTGCTCACAAAGGGTGACTTATCCTAATTTCCTATTAAAGGCCACTACTATGGCCCCCTTTACCACACATCCATATCAGTCAATAATGACAATCTTTATGAACATGACAATAAAGGGAACAAACTCTAGCTGTTTCGCACACCTGGGTTAGGACGTACATCCGCCCAGTTTTGCTATATAACTCCTCTATTTCTAAGCTTCACAGACCCAGGTATAGGGCCCCACTCATGATATGCAAAGGTGTGTGTGAAGGGAGAATAATGTCACCTACAAAACAATCAGAAAATTCCCAAGCAGATATGTATAACATGTCTTCTACCCTAGGGTTCAATATTTCAACAATACAAGTATTTACATACCTGGAATACCTTCTTGCGCCTAAAAATTAAAATATATAACATGCAATATAGACAAAGAATGGGAAACGTAAGTATTCAGAAAACCACACAAATTTTACTTATTTAATTAAATTGGCCTGACTCTTCAAATGTCCCTAGTGGATCACGACGCAACCGGATCACGACGGGACAATAAAAAAATATTTTTAAAAATATTTAAATTGAGATTGGAGTCTCCACCATAGTTTATTATGGAAAATCATAGAAAAACCAAAATTAAAAATGTCTACGAACCAGATTCAAAGATTCGGAAGTCGGTTACGTGTAGCGAAGGTATTAGCACCCCCGCAACGCCCGTCCTAAGACAGTACCTTTAATCAAATGAATAAAAATAAATGTGGTTTTACAAAAATGTCATTTTTCCCAAATAATAACAATAATAATATGAATAAAGACAAATAAAGTAACAAAATAAACAAATATAGAAAAACACAACAAATATATAAACAAGAAAAAGAAAAACATGTTAATAAACATAATATAAATAAAAAACAATTATGCAAATAAAAATAATAAGCAAAAATAAGACAAATAAACATATTTTTTATTTTTCATTTTTTGAGCCTGACAAATAAACAAGTCAAGACAAACAAAATAAAGACAAATAGAATAAGGACAAATAGAATAAGAACAAATAGAACAATCACATGAGGTTGAGCGATCAAGACATACTAGTTGAAGATAAGCTTTAACAAAATTCACCATCTTTTTCTAATTCCAAGCCTCCATATCTTCAGTAATTTTTTCCGTGTGTAATTCTAGTGCTTTCTCAAAAACGTGTGTAAAATGTGTGTAATTTAATTATAAAATGTAACACAATCATTTTATCTTATATTATATTTTTATTTTTGTCTTTTATTATTATATTTTATTTTGCATTGCCAAGGTGAATGTAGAGAGCACGAGATCATGTGGGACAACTGTCTGGTGGTTTGGTTTGAGAAAATGCATAAAGCAGTAATCTCTTAGAGGTATGTTTATCTCTTACTAAACCCTATTTCAACCAGGCAATAAATTATGCAGGTAACTAACACAAATACTAACATTTGCAAAGGTCAAGCAAACATGGAATCATATGCTTATCACATACACATCAAGTCACATTACAGTAATATAATTATATGAAGGCAAGCATAAACGTACCAGTTGAAGATCTCCAGAAGAATTTTCTTTAACCTTTTTACTTCTCTGCAATTTCCTCTTTGAATTTATATATCTTTGAGAAACCTGTAATGCTACTTGTTTTGTAAAAACTCCCTACCCTATTGTGTCTATCTTTTTTTTATATCTTTGTTTGATAATTCATCCATCTCCCACAGTAAAACTCAATATCATTGTTCTTAATTAAAAATCAATTGCCACAGCCTCTATATTTACTTCTTTTTTAAGACTGTATGATTACATTTTATTATGAAAATAAATCTAAGTGCAACGAATAAGAGAAACAAACCATTAAAGTTAAAAAATTATGAACAGTCAGGAAATCTATGAGGGTTGAATGTGATAAGTATGAGGATTGAATGCAATTAGCATGAGAGAAGGCAAATAGCTGAAAAGGATGCATTTACAGCCCTTAATCAAGAGAGATAAAATTTGTCAAGCACTAACTAAAAGAATTGAAAGACACTAAAGCTATAGAAACGTGAATGGGCAGTGAAGAGCTGAAGAGCTGGGAACATTATTGCTTATGTGGCAAGCACAATTAGTAGAGAAGTGAGATAATAGTAACTTTATTTTTATTTTTGACAACTAGAATTGGACTTCAGAAAATCTATTTTTTATTTTTTCCAAACTGGATCAAAACTGTTTTTTATAAATGAACCTCCTTATTCAATTGGGCTCACTTAATTTTTCTATTCAATTTATTTTAAGACAGACCCAACACCTTTTTTGTTTTATCATTTTTTTTACAAATTTCATTTTATCTTATTTTTTTTTATTATTATTTAATCAAACTTTATTTATAAAGTCAAAGTTCTTTTTATTATTTATCCTAAATGGGAAAGAAACTAAATAACATATGTTAAAAAGTTTTATTTTCTTATTTTTACTCTTTTATTTTATCTTTTTTTTTATTTTTTATTTGCAAAAATAATTTTTATTTGTCCGGACAAAATTGGGTGTTTACAATGTGTGTCCTTCAATGTTTTTTTTTTCCAATAAGGTCATAATAAATCCAAATTATGAAACTCAATTCAAAGGCTAAGCGCAAAGTAGTAGGTTGTTAACAAGGTTCTGATATGTGGCATTCTCTCAAGGGCTTTTGAACGTATGTCATATGTATGGTGAATGACAACCCAATGTCTTAGTGTTGGTTGGTATGATCAACCAATGCATAAAACTCTATATTTCTCTAAATAAATTCTACTCAGATCATGGGTAACATTTGACATATGATATGGAATCAAATTATGCAGAAAAATTATGTGGTTTCCAATGACCACTTATATGGTAAACTTAAATGTACTTTATGCACCCACATAACACATTGTTTAAAGGACCATATATAATTTCAACATTTCACCACCTCATACGCTAGTTTGTACTTCACTGCAAATTGTGACTTTGGTGCTATTAATGGCAATTCAAGTTGTTTATCTACACCCTGAAAAAAGAAAAAGAGCACAAATAAATTAACAAATATACAGAAAAATGGATTTGAAGAAAGGTAATATATGTTGAACATTCTCCTTCTCCAACCTTTCAAACCAAGACGCCTTCGATCGCTTCCAAGACTTACGCCACCAACACCCACCGGATTCTCCCTCTCTGCTTCCAATACCAAATTTCTCACAACCATATCATAGGTTCTTTCCCTCTTTGCGCCCAAACCCTAACTTTCTCCCTCCCGCTCTTCAACCCTATTCTTCCTTGCATTTCACACATACTTCCACAACTTCTTCCTTTTGATCCAAATCCCAAATTTTCTCTCTTTTTGCTTACACGCTTTCATTTTCTCCAATCCCGCTTCCTTTTCCTTTTGATGTTTTAAAATTTTTGTTCATCTAATGATTTCGCCGCTATCACCTCAACAATGTTTGACACATCACCTGTGTCAAAGAAACATTTTCCTTTAATTTTTTTTCATGTGGTTCGAATTAAAAGTGATTTAACACTACAATTTGATGTAATTAATGTTTCATTATAAAAACTAAAACCCTTTTTATGAAAAAAAGACAATATAATAGTTTAAACTGATAAATAAATAAAATTTAAATTTCTGAAGAATAAATAAAAATTAAATTTAATTAATAGTCATTAGATGAACCAATTATAATAAGGTGACTTCTTTAAATAAAAAAAAAGCATATGCAACTTTTAAAAAATGATTAGAACCTTTAAAAAATTTAAAGAAATTATTTAAAAAAATTAAAATTAAAATTATATAGTAATATACTTTTATTTATAAAACACCAATTTTATTTATATAATAAAATAAAACTGATATAGTTATGTGTTTTTATATAATTTTATATTTACTAAAAATTTTTAATTTAATAAATTAATTTATTAACAAAGTTTATTAGCTAAACTATAGTTTGTTACATACGAATTAGTTTATAAGCTGACTCTGCAACAGAAAATTTTGTAAATAATTTGATTAAGTGTGATAGTTAAGTTTACTGTTTTTACTTAGAATTGGAAAAATTACGTAATATCTCTTTTTTTTATCATTAACATGTTTTAGGTTATTTTCATCATAAGAATTATAATATAAAGTTTCAATTTAATTTTTTAAAGATTATTGTGTTATATCACTTTTCAAATATTCTACAATTTTTACTTCAATGTAATACAAAAATCTATAAAACTTACATTTTGATTAATGTTTTATTTGATATTTAAAAATGTTTTAAAAAAAATATGCTCTGTGAAAAAATATATTATTATGACATAGGTTTTCAAATTTTATATTATATCATTACATATATTTCAATGAGAATAAGATATGTGAAGTCAAATCATCATCATTCACGGTGGCATACTCAGCCTACCATCCTTCTCTACCATGGAGTCAATCCTAAAACTGTTGTCAACATAATGAATTCGTGCTTTCTATTTAGTTGTCAACATCTCTTCTTCTTGTCCATATTTTACTCTTATTAGATTATAATATGTTGATTTATTTATATATTTTCAAAATTTAATTTTATTATAATTTATAGTAGAAATTGATATGACGACGTCTTTGTATATGTTATTATTATTTAGTTTTCGAAATAAAATTTTAAAGTGTAGGAAAACAAAAGTGCACAATGCTAAAACAAAAATAGAAATTTCTAGTTTGACCTACGTTACGTTAAACGGCGAGAATTGATTTTTGATGTGTTATAAAATGTTATTCAATAACTCCAATGACCGTAACTTTGAGAATATTTATAGAAGAATATTTTTACCTTAAAGATAACAAGAATTAAAAGTTATTCAAACACTCTAGAGTTAAAAAATAAACTATCTACTGGCCGGATGATATGCATATTTCACATGGTATGCATGGATGTATTTTAAAAAAATCTTTCCCTCTAATGATGATTATAGACCAAATAAAAAATGTATTTTTGGTAATGTTTAAAATGCAAATAAGGTCAAATTGAGAAATTAAAGTAATGATTTTGTCTGATAGCTTATATACTTGAAAATACTTTTTCATTTAATAATTATACACTTTAAAACAATTTCGTCTAATGATTGTATATCAAATAAAAATACTTTTTATCTGTTGGTTAAACGATAATAAATTTAAATTGGACAATTGAAATAATGAATAGATAAAATTTTTATAGTCTCTAGAAGATTTTGAAGGTAGCTTAAGTAGACATAACAATTTGTATTAGTGGATCCAGATGACATGCATGATAAATTATAAAGTGGATCCAGATGACATGGATGATAAATTATAAAATGATATAACGTTCATGAATAAAAGTGTAATACTATGAAATAAAAACTAAGGCCTCAATAATTGATGTTAGTCTAGATTGCTTAAACATAGCAACAAATCATGTATTGAAAAAAGAATAATATGGAAAGTATAAAACAATAATTTACTTCATAAGTTAGAATAAGTATTAGATTCAACATAAGTTAGAATAATAAGTCTTAGATTCAACATATATCCGTTCTTGTTCACATACATTTACATATTCTTTTCCATATCCTTATTACAAATTTCTCCCTTATACATAATATACAATAAACTTCTAATGATATTTTACATCATATTGTAGGTCGAAAAAAGTTTATTAAACGGTTGTTGTACGTTATTTAAACAAGATATCATACACGTTTTTTTTTTTGTAAATATTGAATTAATATTTTGGATGGAATGAGAAAATGAGTCACAAGTTGTTTCTAAGTTAAAAGAGGTGTTAATATATCATTGTTCCCAATTTGTTTACATTGACAAAGGATTATGTTTAGTCTTACCAATATTTTTTACGATGATTTGTTTAAAGATGGTGTTGAAAAAAACCAGTTAACAATAGAACAATTAAGACAAACATAAATGAACTTTTATTTTGAAGACATAATTTAAATCTTATTGCACATAATTGTTGGCTATAGTTGGTGGTCATAAAGTTCAACAGAGTTAACAATTATATATAGAGGGTTAAACTGTTTGTATATGCAATGGTGGAGGTTGGTAAAGGACCAGTGTCCCTTGTTTGATGTCATTGTTAGGTGGTCTTTGGTGAAGGCCAGGGTGCATAACATGTAACTAATTGAACTATGGAGGGTGGATGTGGTGGGTGGTCAGAAACTTTAAATCAGTTAAACATTTAAATACATTTGGTTAAACACTTTGAATGTGCAGTGTTGGTGGTGGGTGCAGAACCATTGTTCGTTGGTTGTTGTCATTGGTAGGTGGTGCGTCGTGAAGCAAGACACACTTGTATTTAATGGCACGGTGCAAAACATGTATGTGATTGTATTTTTGAAGTGAGAGATCCTATATTTGGTGGCTGGTGTGTGGTCGGAAACTTCATATCAGTTAAACATTTAAGTACAGTTGGTTAAACACTTTGAATGTACAATGTTGGTGGTAGGCACAAGACCATTTTTCATTGGTTGTCCTATTTCTCACTCACTGCCACGCTGGATTGCCACGTAAGAAACTGACCACGAAAGCGCCACGTGGAGTTGTAACCTGTGTGTAATGCCACGTTAGGTTGTCAACGTATCATTACTCGTTACTCTTTTGTAAAATTGTTGCATGGTTGTACTTGTCAAGTCAGAAGTTACCACATATGGCACTTTTAGTCTAGGGAACAAAAAGTTATTCACATTGTCTCGTAGAGTGTAAAATTACGTGCATTCGAGGTATTCAGGTAAGCAAGTTTTTTTTTTTTAACATTGTCGCAATCGGGGTCACGACGGGGACGGCGAATAAAAATATTTTTTTTATTTTACAAAAACAGAGGAGTCGCTACCATAGTTTATTAGGAAAAACTATGGAAAACAAAAAACAAGATAAGGCAAGTTTGCGAAAAAGGATTTCGAGTCTGGGAGTCGGTTATGTGTGAGGAAGGTGTTAGCACTCCCACAACGCCCGTCCTAAGACGGTACCTTTAATTAAATAAGTAGTCTGAGTGTGATTTTTTAAAACATTTATTTTCCCAAGAAAGAGATTAAGATAAAACAAACAAAATATTTTTTTTGGTTTTAGGGAGCCCGACAAGGTTTGACCTTGCTCCTACGTATCTCCATCAGGGATGGAGAATCGGGGTTACGTAGTTCTTTGTTGATAAGATTGTTGGTTGTCTTGATATATTTTTTTTGAAATTTCGTAAGCTTGTGTTTGAAAGTAAGGTAAGTGGATGACGTCAGTGTCAGGTTTAAAGCCTGAGCTTTGGATAACAATGCTAGGTTTAAAGTTTGGGCTTTGGATAACATTGCCAGGTTTAAAGTCTGGGCTTTGAGTAAGGTGCCAGGTTTAAAGCTTGGGCTTTGGAAAACAGTGACAGGTTTAAAGCCTGGGCTTTGAGTAACGGTACCAAACTTAAAGCTTGGGTTTTGAGAAACGGTGCCAGGTTTAAAGCCTGGGCTTTGAGAAACGGTGTCAGGTTTAAAGCCTGGGCTTTGGGAAACGGTGCCAGGTTTAAAGCCTGGGCTTTGGGAAACGGTGTCAGGTTTAAAGCCTGGGCTTTGAGAAACGATGCCAGGTTTAAAGCCTGGGCTTTGGGAAACGGTGCCAGGTGTAAAGCCTGGGCTTTGAGAAACGGTGCCAGGTTTAAAGCCTGGGTTTTGAGAAACAGTGCCAGGTTTAAAGCATGGGCTTTGGGCATTGGGGTATATATCAAATTCGATGTTGAAAAATAACATGCAACAATTATATGTAACATGGAATTGAAACTTTAATTTTAGCGAGATCATGCATGCAAAAACAAAACATGACTGAATGAATTCGTGGCAATGCAAAGCTTAGATATGTGAGTTTTAAGTGGTGCACGGTGACTTTTTTAGGTATTTGTGGGGGTAGTTTTGGAATTCAGAAAAGTGTGGGTACAAATCCTAATTAATGGAGGTGCAGAAAGTAACCCCACCAATCAGAAACTCAACTTGGGTTAAGGGCATTTTGGTAATTGAGAAGTGTATGGGTGCAGAAATAATTAATGGGGTTGCAGAAAGTAACCCCACCAATCAAAAACTCAACTTGGGTTAAAGGCATTTCGGTAATTGAGAGGTGTATGGGTGTAGAACTTAATCAATGGGGGTGCAGGAAGTAACCCCACCAATCAGAAACTCAACTTGGGTTAAGGGCATTTTGGTAATTGAAAGGAGTATGGGTACAGAACTTAATTAATGGGGGTGCAAGAAATAGATCCGCTAATCAAAAATCCAACTAGTGGCTAGGGGCATTTTGGGAACTGTAAAAAACTGGGGTGCAAGCTCCAACAGGTGGGGTACAGAGAGCACCCCCACTAACCAGAAACTCATTAGGGTTTGAGGGCACATGCTGTGGAGACATGAAGGCGGCGGCGGCGAGGGGCATGGTGCAGGCGGTGGCGGCAGGCGGCAGGCGACAATGAACGTCGTTGACAGAGGTGGCGCGACGGCTGCCGCCGCCGCCGCCGACGGCAGTGGAGTCAACGGGGCGTTTTTTGCACCTTTTCACGGTTGTTTCGGTGCTATTTTGAAGGTAAACTGGTTTCGTTTTGGAGATAAAACTAATGCTATTTTTGGGGAAAAATGGTGCTGTTTTGGGTATTGTTTGACTGCTGTTTTACGTGCATCTTGTTGGGATTAAAGGGACTACATGGTGGCTATTTTTGGAGGTAAATGGTGGCTGTTGGTGGCGCGAAAAAATGGCGGTGTCGGCGAAAGTCGTTTTGGAACTGTTTTGGAGTGGTTTTGGGAGCACAAAATACAGAGACTAATGTATGGAAGATGGAATATGATGAATTTTTTTATTATTTAAGAAATAAGAAAAAAAAAAATGCCATAAAGAGCTAAAGGACCTTCCTTTTTTTATTTTTTTATCTTTATATGAAAATGAAATAATGGAGAAATAATAAAAAAAAACATTACAAGAAGATAAGAACACATGATTTACAAATTTCAAACTTCAAGATCCATATGAAAATCTAAAGCTTACAAATCATACCTGTGAGCGTTCTTCAAAAATGATTGTCTCCTTTTCAAAAGTTCCTTGCTTCTGAGTTTGTGGATAGTAAGACAGGAGAATCAAGCTTCTCTTCTTCTCTACTTTCTCTCTCTGTTTTTTTCTTCGTTCCTCTCCATTACTAATGATACTCTCTTTCTTTTTTTCTTCCTCCTCTCTTCTCTTTTTTTTTCTCGTTCTCCCCTCTCCTTTTTTCTGTTTTTTCCTTATCAGTCCACTTGAGGAGTTCTGTTGGAGAAAGAATAGGGATGATGAAAATTTTTATAGGATTCTGGACAGTTAGAGAATTAAAAGAGTTTCTCTTTTTCTTTTATCATTATTTTTTTTAAATTTAGTATTATTTGTTTGTTTTATTATTTTATTTTTATTATTTTAAGAAAACATTAACAGATGAAAAAAAAATCTAAACTACTCCATTTTTTTTTACTTTTATAAAATTTATTTAAGCAGAACCCTTTTTTTATTTATTTATTTTTTAAAACTTGCAAATCAAGTTTGGAAGCAGTTATTTTTATTGTTATATTTGTTATTATTATTATTTTTTTTTTCAATTTTTTTAAAATTTTCAGATTTTGTTGTTTTAATTTAGATATTTTTTTTATTTTCTTGTTATTTTTGTTTTTTATTATTAATTATTTATTTTATTTTATTTTATTTTTTAAAATCACCACCTTTTCTTCTTTAGTCTTTTTTTTTATTTTGTAATAAAAAAATTCGAATTTTATTTATTTATTTTTATTATTATTATTTGAAGAAAACCTAAACTAATAAATCTATATTTTTATATTATTATTCATTTTTTCTTTTTTCTTTTATCATTATGCTTTAATTTAAAAGATTACCCGGACAAAATCGGGTGTTGACAGTTGCCCCTCTTTACTTAAGTTTTACATGATAATATGAAAGTTTGAGAAAAATTCGTATTATCAAAGTAAAAATTAAGTAAGACAGAGACACTGATTTTGTTCGGGTCACGTCACATGCCAAAAAGAAATGCGGAGATCTTGCTTCTGCAGAGGATCCCGAAGAGTGGTTGTGACTTTTCTACAGGGAGTCGAAAAATAAAGAAAGGTCGAAACCTTGCTTCCGCAGGGGATCAAGTGTCAAAAACAAATGTGATCTTGCTTTTGCAAGGGGTCAACATATCAACAAATTTAAATAATTGTGACTTTGCTTCTGCAGGGAGTCGAAAAATAAATAATGGCCAAGACCTTGCTTCTGCAGGGAATCAAGTGCCAAAACAAATGTGACCTTGCTTCTGTAGGGGGTCAACATATTAACAAATTTAAATAATTGTGACTTTGCTTCTATATGGAGTCAAAAAATAAAGAATGGCCAAGACCTTCCTTCTGTAGGGGATCAAGTGCCAAAACAAATGTGACCTTGCTTCTGCAGGGAGTCAACATATCAACAAATTTAAATAATTGTGACTTTGCTTCTGCAGGGAGTCGAAAAATAAAGAATGGCCAAGACTTTGCTTCTGTAGGGGATCAAGTGCTAAAACAAATGTGACCTTGCTTCTGCAGGGGGTTAACATATCAACAAATTTAAATAATTGTGACTTTGCTTCTGTAGGGAGTTAAAAAATAAAGAATGGCCAAGACCTTGCTTCTGCAAGGGATCAAGTGCCAAAAACAAATGTGACCTTGCTTCTGCTGGGGGTCAACATATCAACAAATTTAAATAATTGTGACTTTGCTTCTGCAGGGAGTCGAAAAATAAAGAATAGCCAAGACCTTGCTTCTGTAGGGGATCAAGTGCCAAAATAAATGTGACCTTACTTCTGCAGGGGGTCAACATATCAACAAATTTAAATAATTGTGACTTTGCTTCTGGAGGGAGTCAAAAAATAAAGAATGGCCAAGACCTTGCTTCTGCAGGGGATCAAGTGCCAAAAACAAATGTGACCTTGCTTCTGCAGGGGTCAAGATATCAAAACCTTGAATCAGAGGATAATTGCTCACTAGATCTTGTATTAGAGGATCATGGAACCACTTTTTTTTTAATTCAATTCCTGATTTGTTCTTGAATGAATGCATGTTTGAATGCATTAGAATCTATGATTTGCCTTTGCTTTGAATGCATCTATGAATGAATGATGTATTTTTTAATGTTTGGCAGGTTTGACTTTTCCACTAGGGAATGAATGCATGACTTTATGCTGATGCATAAAATTTTGACTCACATGAGATTTTTTTTTACTTTTAATGCCTGAGGATTTTGATTTGCTATTTTGCTCCTCTCTTTAAACCAAATATTTTTATGGAATCACTGAATTCATTGATTGAACTTTGAACTTTCATTTTGGGAACAACGTTCACAAATCTTAACGCTTGGCACAAAATTATTAATACGATCAATTCTAACATTTTGATGCATATGTGTCGGAATGGGTGGATGAACAAACATACGGTGATGACATGTTAAACTTCAAATAGATAATGAATTTGCCCCAAGTATGAGGGGTAACTTTCTTTTAAGTCTTTTTGCTCTTTGAGAGCTTACCATAAACGAGCAGAGTTGCCCTAGTTTTTTTTGAAAAATAGGAAATTAAGGTTCAAAGGGATAGCCAATTTTGTTAGGTTAGATGGGTAAAAGTAGATTTAGTAGGAAACCGGGGTAATGAATTGATACTGATTGAATCACATGGAAGTGTCCCCGGTTTCAATGAATATTTCAGCTAGGGTGAAGAAAGAACATGGGAAAGAAACATATAAGAAAGAATTGCCCCAGTATTTATGCTTTAATCACACTATTTCATTCTTATTTAGCTGGCAAATTTGTATTATCCTTCCGCAAAAGGCATTTTTTTTTTTTACAACTTGACTTGTAGTGGCAGCCGCATTCCTCTATTGCAAGGTTATTCTTTGGAAAAAACATCGACAATCATTCTTCAATCAATATGGACTTTACATGGCTTGTAACATGGTTAGGGTTTAAAAGGTTTTGAAGAAAAAAGGATATACATGCTCAAAAATTGTTTACTGGTTAGCATCATTTTTTATAACAAAGACCATCAACTAAGTATTGTACGGAACAATTCATGTTCTTCCTGAGATCACTTTTTATCTTTTTATTTGTGAGTCATCCTTATTTGAACTAATGACACATATTTTCTTTTTTGAATTTTTTTTTATTTCTGATTCAGGAGCTTGTGATGTGCCCCTTTTTTTTACTCTTTTTTTATTTGTTTTTATAGATCTCTTATCCTGAACTGAATTTCAACATGCTGATGATCCTTGTTTAGGGTATTTTTGAAAGAAATTTTCAATTTTTCAGGCTCAAACAGGGTGCAATGGAATTTTATTGATGTTTCAGGATGAACAAACATGGCTATATATCACTTTGAATTATGGTTGCTTGATTTTTAGAGAGATTAACTCCCGCAACAGATTTCAGCGATTCCCAATACTCGACATTTTTCTTTTTTCTTTTTATCGTCCTATCTTTTGCTTATATTGTCCTTTGCGGGTTTTCAATCTAACGAACTTTTATTTCTTTTTCTTTTGATTTTTTTTAATGCCTTTAGCGAAAAGAACTTGAAATCCATAGTCACGTGAAAAATCTGATTGATTGCCCCAATATGATGTTTACTCTTAGTTTTAGTGGGCAACAAACATGTTACTGAAGCACATCGCTTTCTCTTTTGGATGGAAGGCTCAAAAGGGATATCCAACACATGCATGCTAATATGCCATTATGAAAGAAATCAATTTTTATGTCAAGCTTTAAAATTGCGTCAAATCGTTTTATGATTTTTACCAATAAATTCAATGATTCCATAAACATGATTTATTGTGCAATTTTTATTATTACTATTTTTATTATATTTTTTATCCCATGACATCCTTCAGACCTCGAGAAAATCTTGTAGACAACCCATGGTGCATCCTTAGCAATCAAAACGCATAAGAAAGACCGACTTGTACTGGTAGCTCCACTTCCCCTATGACCTCTTTTTTACTATCGTCAAAAGCTCTCACCACCATGGTACTAGGATATAGATGAATCCCTTCACCATGCAATTTGTTCAATGTGGTTTTCGGCATTACGTTCAGAGAGGAACCATTATCGACTAGCACACGTGATATAAAATGATTCATGCACTTGACAGAAATATGAAGAGCTTTATTATGACCTCTGGCCTCTGAAGGTATTTCTTCCTCAGTAAAAGTTAAGTGATTATTAGTAGTGATGTGACTAACAATTCCTTCAAATTTATTCAAGCAGGATCTTGTTCCACATGAGCTCCGTTTAAGATCTTCATTAATAACTTCCAACGAGCATTCGAGTGCATTAACAATTCCAACAAAGACACCCTTGCAGGCATCCGGTTCAACTGATCCACCACTTTGTATTCGCTTTGTTGGATGAACTTCAGAAACTCAGTAACGTCATCATCAGTAATTTCTTTCCTCTCTCTCTCTTTCTCCTTATCAGGATTGAACCCATATTTCTTAGCACCGGTGGTTGCAAGCGAAACTTGTGCTATCTTCCCAGTCTTGAGTCCATGTTCGATTCTTTCTCCAATGGTGACAATATCGGAGAAATTCGAAGAAATACTTCCGAGCACATGTTCATAAAAAGGAGCCTGTAACGTCTCGATGAACATGGTGATCATTTCTTTCTCATATAGCGGAGGCTCTACTTGGGCAGCCAACTCTTTCCACCTCTGCGCATATTCTTTGAATGTTTCCGAACTCTTTTTTGCCATATTCTGTATTGCATTCTGTCCGGAGGCATGTCCATGTTATATTTGTACTGCTTTAAGAAAGCGTCTATTAAATCCTTCCATTAAGCAATCCGAGTTGGTTCAAGGTGCATATACTAGTTTAATGCTACACCTCCCAAACAATCTTGAAAGCAATGAATCGGAAGTTTTTCATTGTGCGCATGAGCTGCCATTTTCCTATAATACATGGTCAAATGGCTTTTTGGGCAAGTGCTCCCCTTATACTTCACAAAGTCTGGCATTTTAAATTTCGGGGGAATTACTACATCCGGTAAACACAGACCGGCAGCATCTCCGAACTCATAACTACTTCCACCTTCTATTGCCCTCAATCTCTCCTCAAGGACTTCCAGCTTATCTTTCGCTCTATCAGCATCAGGAACTGCGGCAGTCGGAGCTACACCTTCTATTTTGGGCTCACCTCCCAAAGTCACATTCAAAACCCTGGGTTGGGTAGTAGTCAATATTCTATTAATTACTACATCTTCACCACGACCACCAGGTGGTACTTGAATGAGCTCCGGCTGACTTCTAGCATTAGAGGCACTAACGTCGTGCGGTATAGTTTCTTCCTCCACACCTTCCTCGTATGGTGGTTCATAGTTCAGAGGCAAACCATACGGAGGCCACTCTGGATTTGTACGATTTCCGTGATAAAAATCTCGGGTTTGTGATGTCCCCGGTTGGAAAACAGGAGGATGTGAAGACTGAGTCCCTTCATCTCTAGTAGTAACTTCAGGTTTGCTGCTTACGACTGTTAGATGTTCGAGAATCTGATCCAACTGATCTTTTAGGCCATGAATCTGATTCACCTTATCCTTCAACTCATCGATCTCGTCCTGCATTGCTTTCATTGCTTGCTCCCAATTTTCCATCTTCTGACAATTGGTGCGAGTCCTATATGGATGTCGTGGGAATTTAGCCGTTATTGTTTTTTCTGTTTTTATTTAAGATGAATTAGATGACAGATGAAATATGAAAAAAATGCAACTAGTCGGAAATTATAAAGTTGTGTACTTGATACGTAATTAAATGGTTTTTGACAAAAGACACAACTTTATAATTTCTGACCTTAAAAGAAAACAATTGAGACTATGTGTGAAAAAGAAATGCATGCAATGCAATGAAGAAAATCCTGAGCTAATCTTCATATGTCATGATGAAAATAATGAATGCTTTGTATGAGAGAAAAATTAATGCAATGGATAAAAATATTTTTATTATCACTATTTTAAAAAAAAAATGGGGTGGAGAGTAGAGACGCGCAACATATCTCCCTTTGTGCCCTAAACAAGGTTCAATATGATAGGAGTCTAAGGCATTAGATGCACACTCTCAAAGGTAAGCTCCTAACTTCTAAAGGTATAAGGCCACTAGAGCTATGGCTCCCCTCACTGCATTACCCACAACAGTTGGTAGCAACTTGTGTAAGCATACAAGTGAAGAGAACAGACTCTAGTTGGGGTTCTCACAACAGCCAGAATGGGAAGTACATCCTCATTGACATTGCTACACAACCCCTTCTAATTCTAAGATTCCTCAGACCCGAGTGTAGGGCCTCACTCATGATATGAACAAATATATGTGTGTGTGTGTGAAGGGAGAATCATGCACCCAACCCCCACCTGCAAAACAACCAGAAAAGTTCCCAAGCAGATATATCATGTCGTCTACCCTAGGGTTCAATATTCCAGCAATGATAAGAAGCAACATACATACAGAAGAAGAGAAACATATATACAAAAGAAAGGGAAAATAAACATTCAAAAGACCACACTCACATTTACTTATTTAATTAAGATTGGCTTGACTTTCAAACAGTCTCCAGCAGAGTTGCCATCTGTCGCAATTGGGGTCACAATGGGGACGGCGAACAAAAATAATTTTTTTATTTTACAAAAACAGAGGAGTCGCCACCATAGTTTATTAGGAAAAACTATCGAAAACCAAAAACAAGATAAGGCAAGTTTGCGAAAACAGATTTCGAGTCCGGGAGTCGGTTATGTCTGCTTTCTCACTTACTCCTTATTGAATACTTGCTCCCTCCAAAGCTTTAATGCTTGCTTAAGGCCTTTCAGTTTGATTTTAACTTTCTCTAGGTCATTCCCACAGATCACGTCATGTTCTCATGCCTGTCTAACCACCTCCATGTAATCATCTAGCTCTTCCCAAGCATTAAATGACCCAAAAGGCTTAGGACCCCAGTCAATAATTTTATCTTTAACCACTAAGGCACAATGGTCAGATACTTGCTTAAGAATGTATTGCCTGGATCCTGGCCACATTTCTTCCCAGTTATCAGAAATCAGCTCTATCCAATCAACTCTTAGTCGTACCATTAGGCCTATACGAGGTAAATTTCCTTCTAACAGCTGGTAACTCTAACAATTGATTGTTGTCGATAAAGTTATTAAACCCCTCTATTTCAGACCTATAAATCCTGGCATGACCTAAACCATGTCTTTCATTTGCATGTCTAACCGCATTAAAATCTCCAATCACACACCAAGCAATGTTATTATTCCTACACTTAATGCTTCGTATAGTCTCCCAGAGAACAAGTTTGTCATTTGTAATACCAGAAGAATACAATTAACAATCCCAACCTGAACAACTTTATTCCCGTCCCTTACTCTATATTTTCCTTCAATAACTATGTAACCATTACCTTGCTCGATCCTATCACACATGAAAACTTTATTATTCCACAAAGTCAGAATGCCCCACCTTTCCAACTCCACACTTCTATGCACCCAACTGATTTCATTGGACCCCCACAATGAGTAACACTACTGGTTGTTCACATTGACCGTCTTAGTTTCTTGAATACACATAACCCTAGGTTTCTCCCTCCTAACAAGACAATGTAGATAGTTCCACTTAATCCCACCCCAACCCTCTAATATTAATGCTTACTATTCATAATGAACCTTGCCTCCCCTCACAAGTCAGAGTCCTCAACAATTTGGTATCCCTATGCTCAAGCTCGCCTAGCCGATGAATAACCCTTTCCTCACCTAACGCGCATTCCACTCCCAAATCGCTTGCAATTTTCCATAGTTCCGCCTCCACCCTTTCACTAATGTAGTCCTTAACTCTTCTATTGCAATTATAGATACTACTATCATTAATGGAGCAAGAGCGGTTAGGGGATATTGACCTGGATTTAATAGGAAGCAATTGTGTCCCATTAGAATAAAATCTTTTGTACTTCTTCCTTCTCGTGATTTTACTAGAATCCCCTCTCCACTGTGAGGTTCTGCCTTCCATCTCTCGAGGGTTAATTGATTCAACACTAATCAAATACATCTCTCCATTACACCCTTGTAAACGTTTAGCCATGTCACCGGAACCCCTACAGTCCCGTTTCGCTTGAAATTGCCCCTTCCTGTCATCAAACGCAGCTCTCGTCTTACTCCCATTAAAATCGAAGTTGTTTTCGCAAGCCTGCACCTTGTCCTGGCTTAAGTTCTGATCGGATAAAGTTGGTACGCAGAGGGTAGTTGCCCGCTTAAGAGAGACATGTGCAGCCCCTTCACTAATGTGGGTCATAGGCCCAACCCTTGTGTCGACGTCTCCTATAGATGACCACGTGTTATTAGGCTCGTTACAACACTCCAAATATCCAAAGACCCTACTCTCTTCATGAAAGAACAAAAGCTTAGAGACTGTTGGCTCTTGGCAAATCCGAAAATCCACCCGTTGCCTCCCTTCCAAATGTGGGAAAAGCATGTGATCACTTTTTACTTTCTCTTCCTGTTTCTCCTTTATTTCCCCCTCTGTGATACTCAGCGTCACGTCAGAGTTCAGTGTATGAACAACTCTCCCAGTTTCCTCTTTGGTGTAATTCCTACCCACGTTTATCGCATTGTCTTTTACACCTATTGCGGTAATCATATTTGTCATATCCATCAACTGGCGCTGGTCATCGTTTTCCAACTTGCTGGAGTTCTGAACATGCCCTTCATACATACTGTTTCGACCAAGATCATTCCAGAATTCGACTTCGTCTCCCCTGTTCCAGTGATCGTCATATACGTTTTCCAAATCATTTATTTTGGAAACAGCAAACGAATTAGAATCCGATCCCATGTCACCCATGCACCATCTCCTATGATGTACTAAATCTATAGCAGATATTTCTTCCTCAATCGTGATCTAGTACACATTTCCATTAATTTTAACATGTAACGATGCTTGCGCTTTATCCATCACCGGTGCTCTCACCTTCAACCTAGCATAATTCAGTCTCTCTCATTCCCTCGTCTCTTCATCTACTTTAATAAGATCACCAATGATCCCCGCAATTTATTTGAAGCACTCCAAAGTCCAGAGATGTAGCGGTAATCCCCTACATCTCGTCCAGACCACCTTATTTTATCTCGGAGGATTGTCACACCAAGGTTCCAACATCTAAAAAATTTCCGCCATGTACTCATTGTTTTCAGCAATAATGTTTTCCATCTGTGTTCCTTTGTTAGCTGTCAATAACACCGCCTTATCTCCAAGATATCTAACATGTATATCACCCAATTCTTTACGTAACATGAGCTCTCTAACCTCCTCCATACTTCTAAACTCCAACAAAGTACCTACCCAACTCTCTGTCAACCATAATGGCCTTTCTTCCTTGACGTTGAGCTGCTGTCATTTCCACTCAGCACTGTCACTTTGAAGCTTAAGCTTACTTGTTTCCTGAAGTTTTGTTGCATCATTACGTTTAACCCTACACATCTTCTGTTGTTTGTGCAGTATCTTACTATGTATTTCCGCTTTAAGCAAAGGTTGTCGAGCACTACTCATCGCCACTTCCCTTCGCATCTTGCCTGCCTTGGATTTGATACTACGTCTGGAATACCTGGGCAGATTTACGTGGAGTTTCATAGACCCGATTCTAATAGCATCTAGCTCATATTCCATCCTCGTCTCATTCTTAACATCGAAGAACCAGACAAAACCAAATCTGTTACCCCATTTGTTTGGTTTGTTCGCAATGAACACCTCCTGAACCCTTCCCCATTTACTAAATATCCTTCACATATCCCTCTCACCAAATATATGAGGAAAATATGAGAAGAAAAAAGTTGATACATTCCAAGTTTTAGGTTGGATCCTAGAAAAATTACCTCGGTGTGTCATGAAACCCACAGGCGAAATGACACCCACCACTAGAAAAGACACCAGAGAAAGATCGAGTACAGAAGAGAGAGAAGAGAAAATTCTCGTTGTGTGAATTCTAAAGCAAATGTACGAGTTGGATAAAAGATTCTATAGTGGTAGAGGTGGTACGTAAAGAACAGCATGCTCCGCACAAAAGTTCCCTGCAAGGCATTGTTCCACAGTGAAGAACCAAAGGAGGAAACGGGAGTGGTGAAGGTGGAGGAGGTGGTGGTGGTGACAGTTGAAGAGGAGGTAGAGGTGGAGCTAGAGAAGAAGGAGGAGGAGGTGGCGGTGGAGGTGAATGAGGGTGAAGGTTGGGGTTGGGGTGGCGGTGAAGGACGTTAAGTTACAGCAGGCTTGGCTCCCTGCATGGCACTATTCACCAGTAAAGAAATAAAGGAGGAAGAGGGAGTGGTGGAGGTCGAGGTAGAGTTGGTGGTGAAAGTGGAAGAGGTGGTGGTGGTGGAGGTGGAGGTGAAGGAGAAGGAGGAGGGGGTAGTGGAAGTGGAGATGGATAAGGTGGCGGTGGTTCAACAGAGAAGAACCAAAGGAGGAAGAGAGAGTGGTGAAGGTGGAGGAGGTGTTGGTGGTGAAAGTGAAAGAGGTGGTGGAGGTGGAGGAGAAGGAGGAGGTAGTGGTGGTGGAGGTGGATGAGGCAGTGATCGTGGGGTTGGGGTTGAGGTGGGAGTGGTGGTGAAAGACGTTAAGTTACATCAGGCTTGGCTTCCTGCATGTTGAAGGGGATATTAATTCTAACGACGTGAAACCAAACTTCGAAAGTAATTGATGTCTTTTAATCAAGAATTATAAGAAAAGTATTTTGTTACATGTTACTATATTATACTTTATAATTAAAATTTAATTTATATATGTTTTTAATTTAAACTATAATATGATTACATATTTATGTTTTTCAAATTCACAGAAATCGTAATCCAACCTTCTATTATTTGTGATTTAATGAATTGAATGGGCTAAAAAACACAACTTCCATTCCACCGAATTCATAATTACTGACAATTTTTCGATTGTGGCGATTTCATTTATATCTAATTGGTTACTTCCATAATTTCTTTCCCATATATATGTTCCCAATGTTGCAGCATCTCTGGAAAAAACAAATATAATTACTAGACTTTTTCATAGAAGTTACTGTATAACACATACTCAGCTTGCGAGTCCTCTCCAAAGAACCTAGTTGTGCCGAGTTGTGTATTATAATGAAATAGATTTTTATTTTATATGACTAAAATTTACAAGGATTGAAAATGACAGTTAAAAATGTTGATTTAAAAAAAAAATTACTTCCACTTTTGCATTTAGAGTAATATTATTATAACCGTTGTACAATGAATTGGAGATAAAATTAAAACCAAAACTAATGAAATATGAAGAAGTATTACAGCCTAAAATGATTGGTTAACCAATCAAAACTTGTGTAACCTATCCTACAAAACTTGTGTAGCCTAAACTCCAAAATGATTGATTAACCAATCAAAACTTGTGTACCCTATCTTATAACATTTCTTCTTTCAAGGAATTCAAAATTTCCTTGTAGACTATCTTCTTGGCTGTGTCCTAACAAGCACGACCGAGATACTCATACTGGTGAATGATTCTATCAGCTTCTGCCTCCATTTTATAATTAGTCACACCATTTTACGGGTCATAATCTCTTGTATAATATTATAACTTCTTTTCTGGCATAGTTCGTGCAACTCTCTGATTGGATGGAGTTTCAATGTTTCAGGTGTGACAAGAGGTTCCAAAAGTGGCCTTATGCTTTGCCACACATGTATCTGAATCAACAAGAATCGCTCCAGCCAGAGATTCTATAATATCTCCAAGCACCTATCAAACAATAAGAGACTATATTCTATAAGTTTTGTAGTGGTTAAGACATTGTAGATCATTGAATAAGTCACAATCATGCATAACAATCGTTATTCACAGAAGCTGACCTCATGTCAGTTAACTGCCCAGGTGACATGCCAGGATATTGATGAAGCTGTGCCTCAAACAATTGAGCAAGATTACAGGAGTCATGATAAGCACCTACACATTCGAAATCATTACTGATAGTATTTTCCACTTATCCATGCAGAAAAATAAAATAAAATTCAGAAGCATCGTATTAACAATAACAAATGTGTGTCATATTCAAGCAATTGAAAAATAGAGAAAAGATAACAGTTGTTTTTCCTCCATTAAATTAAAAATAAAGATAGAAGGCACAAACAACGTTGAAGTATACTATAAGATTTAACACAGTACAGGATATGATCTCCTCAAAAGTGGCCTGGGGTTTCTACTAGGTTCAGAAGCCAAAAACAACATATGTCCAAACGGAGGGTGTTGTGTAGTATAATCACATAATATTTTTGGAAAATTTACTACAAATACATCATGTAGTAATATAAAGTATCGATGTAAAATTTAATCGAGCAAAAGGTTTAGACAAGTAAACCAAAGATCTAGTAAAAAAAATATATTAATTATGAGTTTATGAAATCATTGATTCAGAAAAATGAAAACAAAGCAATTAAGTACTTATATAGACATGCACTGAATGAGTGACATCTACTGAAACAACCAAATAGGATAAGTTCAAAAGTGTTCCTTCAAATCCTTTCCGTTTAACAATTTAGGCTTGTTTGAACTTTCAATTTTTCCACTGGAAATGGTGAAAGAAAAGTATAAAACAAGTAAATAGCAAATCCCTGAGTTCTGAGATTTATATCAATGATACAATATAAGACAAATTCATCCATGTATCGTAAGTTTCAAAGTCATAAAATCCATCTTATAATATAATGGGTAGGTAGTTTAATTGTATCGAATCATAAGATTCAAATCATGAATCATATGATTCTAATATAATAACTACGGAAATAAATATTTAGTCACCTTTTCAAACGGGAAAAATAGTAATATATCACACATGACACAACAGATAGGTTAAGATTAAGCAAAGCAGATCCGTACAAATAACAAACAAGGAATCTTTCAGTTCTGATAGAATGAAGAAACCTCACCTCGTGTTTCTCCAGTTCTGATAGAATGAAGAATCCTAGCTATCAAAGTTTTGCCAGAACCAGTCTCCAAGTACACAATGGTATTCTCACGGATAGCTTTATCCAATGCTTCAAGTTGATATCTACAGAAAATAAAACAAAAAAATAATCTAGAATCAAATCAATGAGAAAGAGATCCTAAATCATAATCCAACAATGCATGCACTCATAAACACTAGAAGTTTTAACCATGACATGTGCACATTAAACTCACCTTCTGGCAAATGGAAGAACAACATCAGGTGTAATCTTCTGCTGCTTCGCATGAGTGTGTGTATCCATTGAGAGTGCATCTTCCATAGCTTCTTTGTCTCTTTGATCAAACTACATCCAAAATCCAACAAAAAATAATCGAAAAAAAGACGCAGTCACTGTGCTAAGTAATCCGAGAGAGAGAAGTAACAGGGAATTTGAATGAATACCGATTCTGATTCTTCACTCTTTCGTTTCTCTCAGGCTAGTAGAGGGAGTGAATTCATCACAGAATATGAAAGGTGAAGCTGTAAGAAAATTTTGGTTTAGATAAAGAAAGAAAAGAGTGTGACAAAAGGGGACACAAGACTTTGAAATTTATAGAGAACAAATTTTCATTTTAGTGTCTTTATTTTTTTACTTTTATTTTTAAAATTCTAATGCATTAATTTAGATACCTAAAAGTAGAAAATTTTGATTTATAACATTCAAAATAGAAAATAATTTATATTTACTATAAAATTTAATAATATTTAATTTTTTTATCTCAGCGTTTGAATGAATAAATCATGCGCATTTAATGAATATAGAAAAATATTTAAAGTTGTTATTAATTATTAATTTAATAATTTTTCACAAATAATTATTATTTTGTTTTTCTTTAAAATTATATTTAAAATAATTCTTTTACAATTTAGTCATATATTTATATACTTTTACAAGTTAGATATTTTAATATATCAAGTATGATAATAGAAGAGATCATAATATAAATCCAACAAAAATTATTCTCCCAAGTTTTTGTTATATTATAAAGTGCATTTTACGTCTATAATAACCTCTACAATTGGTACTTAAGATTTTAAAATTTTAATATATAACTTTTAAGATAGAAAAGTTCACATCGAGTATAGACATTTCAAACATCGTTAATAGAAAAGTACACCAAAATGGAAAAAAAGCCTTACATAGATATTATATATTAAAAAGGTAAAGTTTACATCTAACGTAACCTCGTTTAACTGACACTTAAGATTAAAAAAATTAATTCATAACTTTCAAAATAGAAAATAACTTATATTTTTATAAAATTTAATAATCATTAATTTTTTTATCCTAGCATTTAATTAATAAACCATATTCATTACATACAGAACTATTTAAAATTGTTATTAATTATTAATTTATTTCTCTTTCAAATGTAAATTAATATTTTATCATCCTTTATCGTCATTAAATAATTTAGTGATATCTTTAATTTATGTAGGATTTCAAATAGATTATTTTATTTGGAGGAGTTACTAATATTTTTATTATAAACTCTTGTACTATCTTAAAAGATGAATTTCAAATATAATTTAATTTTATAAAATCAATTTAAAATTTTTAATACATTCTTAAACATAAGATTAGACAATTTTGACTTATATCTTTCAAAATAAAAAATAATTTATATTTTTATAAAATTTAATAGTCATTAATTTTTTAAATCCTAACATTGAATGAATAAACCTTATTCTTTAAATGAATATGGAACAAAATTTAAAGTTGTATTAATTATTGATTTACTCTTCCAAAATTATTATCTTAGTTATTTTTCTTTCAAAATGTAGTTAAACTTAAAGTTTATGTTTTTAGTTTGGTCATATTAGTCAATTTAGCTTTTAAATATATTCTTTCACCTCGAGAACTCCAATACTTTGAACATAAAAACAGGACAGAATCTGATAAATTCAATAAACATTGCTCCTGTCCTATGATACTAGTTTAGAAATTGAACTTTAAATTTAAATTAATGTAACATCTCAAAATAATTTACAGCTTTCTCATTCAATTTTAATAGAAGACATCGTGAAGAAAAGAAGTAGGATTTCAAATCCAAAAAAAATTAATAAACTAAGGAAAACATTAGTTTCAGCGAAAATTCCTCCATTTTAGCGAAAATTTCTTAGTTTAAGTGAAAACAATACTAAGTTTAGTTGTGGTATCATTTTCGCATTAATGAGAATCTCTTTACTTGAACAAAAATAGACTCGAGACCAAGTTCAGTTCCCGTACCATTTTCGCTTGAACGAGGATCTCTTTGTAAGAGTGAAAATATCATAAAAATTTTACAAAACCAACTACTTTTCAGGTCATCAAATACTATCTATTTATAATACCATTTTGTTTAGAGTTTAAGCAAACTTTACATCAAATGAAGTACAAAAATGCATATACATATATATGTCAAAAGACTTAAACTAGCTAGGAATATGTAATTAGCATTCAAATTTACATTGATATATAACTAAACTCATAAACTTCAAAAAAAAAAAAAAAAACACATGCTACAACTCAAGGGTATGTATCTTTTTTGCCATGCACATGTGTCACTATCTGTTCGAATACATAGTACCATCATTGAAATTCAAAACACAACTAAGATGATCAAGGTAAGCTAGGGGAATAAATTCTTTAACATGTAACAATAAAAATTTACTACGGTTGTCACAACATACATCAAATAAACATATCTTACTAAATGCATCTAATTAGTATCACCTCAATTTCTTGTTGTTGCATTATCCCATGTACAGTATGTAGGTCAATTGTGGAGTTTGTTCTCTTAGTGGCATGGTTGGTGGAGGGGAGTTTGCTGCTTGGTTTTGTAATAGGGTTGGAACACTCCTTAAGTGTTCCCATTTATTTCATTCTTCGCTGTTCTAAAAAAAGAAAAAATCTAATTAGTATCAGAAATTCCACTTTGTATGATGATAATTGATAAATAAAAATACTCATTATTTTCAACTTATTTTTGAAAAATGATTAATAGTTCAATCTATCCCGTCTTGAACTTCGGCGAACATATTTCTTAACATATTTCACAAAATAGATAGAAGTCGAATCACTTGCGTTTATCACGGTTAGAAATATTCAAAAGTTTGTATGGAAGAGCATCATCTATCATTTGTCAATATGACATCTCTCACACAATCATAACGGATAACGATCAACAGTTCATTGGTCAAGGACTTGTTAAATTTTATGAGGGCTTTGCTATATGTTTGATAACAAGTTCAGTGGAACACCCTCAAATCAATAGCCAAGCTGAGGCCAACAAAGTCATATTAAATGAGGTTAAGAAGTGGTTGGGAACAACAGAAGGAAGATGGACCGAGGAACTAGTCGAAGTGTTATTGGCTTATCTCTGCACTCCTCAATCATAAACTCTAGAGACCTTATTCAGTATGACTTATGGGATAGATGTGCTGATTCTAATAGAGGTTGGCAAACCAAGGTTAAGAAGACAAATGTTTAACATAGAGCTGAACAATGAGAGCCTTGCAATAAATATAGACTTTATTATTGAGCTAAGAAACAAAGCTTAAATTCGAGAGAAATTTGGAAAAATCATAATAGCTCACAAGAATAACTGCAAAGTTAAATCGTGGAGCTTTTGGTTAAGAGATTTAATGTGGAGAATGAGGAGCTTTTCATAACATTTATAATTGTAAAATTCTCTAAAGATTCTAATTTTATTATTGATAATAAAAAATATATAAATAGAAATACTTGAGGGATAACGCTAATACACTAAACAGTTAAAAGTTAGAATGCAATGCTTTAGTCTAGACAACAACAAATTCGACTCTTGCTACACTTGCCTTTTGACCTCTTTAAGTTTTAGAAACCGCAAGTTGCATGACAAAGTATTACAAACAATTTGAAAATGCATGACAAAGTATTACTAAGCCCCATCCAGCTAAAGGATTCCATCAATGTAAGACCTTCCAAACTCCAGCATAAATCATTTGAATACTTCCCTGAGTTGTAGTAAAAAAATTTCTTAAAGAGTCTCCATGCTTGAAAGATGAATACAAAGTCCACATTATGATAGCTTTTGTGTTAGAAAACTCGTCCAGATGCAACTCCATTTGGCTGCATACGTAAAGTTCCAATTCACTGCAACAATTTAAAATTGAGGCATGTCCCTCTTGAATTTAAAGTGCATCGCCTCCTGTAGCAGTTGATAACCTACAAAATAGGAAACATACTTACATGCAGTACCTTTATCTACCAGAACAACACTCAATTACAAAATTCTTAGTAAAAACCACCCTCGCATTCTGACACAAAATACCTTATCCTGGCAACAAGAATCGATCACTTAGCACAATACAAGGGCGTCATTTAAATGTTTTCAAACAAGTCATGAAATCCAAAATCTACCTAGCCTTTCTAACATATATGCTAAGAAATCCTAATTCACCGTATCATGCACTTTTGCAAAGTTAACTTTTGCTATGATGCACTCCTTTTTCCTACGTTTCATATCATCAATGACCTCGTTTGCCACTACTACTTAATTGTTTGACATCAATTACCTTATGTAGAATCGCTTTCAACCTTCTAGCAAGGATTTGAAAGACTATTTTATACAGACATCCTATCAGAGAAATCAACCTATATCTGTCTAAGCTTTGTGGGTTATCTACTTCAGGTACTAGGGTAATAAAAAAGGTGTTAGTCCCCATAGGCCACCTTCCAAATCTTTGGAAGTCAAAACTGCTCTCACAATGTCACCTTTTACAATGCCCTAAACCTGTTTTATAAAGTTAAAATGAAAACCATTCGGACTAGAACTTTTATTCCCATCACATTTCCACACGACTTATTTTACTTCCTCTTTAGATATGGTCTTAGTAAGAGCTGTATAATCCTTTTCACTAATTTTAAAGAAATCTACATTGTCCAGTCAAACGTTAATCCTTTGATGTTCAAAAATCTCTCTTTAAATTGAGCTTTGATTTTCTCTTTGATCATGACAGATTCTTCACACCGAACCATATCTATACTCAATCCCGAAATTGCATTTTTCAGTCTCCTCCATTTAGCAACCTATGAAAGTATCTAGTGTTCAGGTCTCCTTCCTCTAACTAACCATCTTGTTCTAGCTTTCTGTCTAACTACTACTTCTTGTTTATGTCTAATCTTCTTTAATTGTGCAAACAACTCTCTTCTTAAATCTCTACTCTTTTGATCATGCCCTAATTAGGCATCTTATTTATCCAAATCCCTTAAGCAAAGAACAATTTGAATTTTACTTCCATTAATATCTCCAAAAACCTCGTTGCTCCAAACCTTGAGATCCCTTTAAAACCTTTTAAATTTCTCCTTCAACATCTAAATTTCATTTCTTGAAGTGTTATAGGTTCTTTAAAAGTTGGTCACTGCTTCCATAAAAACTGAATGAATTTCCCAGATAACAAGGGACCTAAAAGGAGTAGGTCCCTAATCAACCAAGTCATGCTTAAGAATCACGACACAGTGGTCCTAAACAGCCCTGTCCATAACATATTGTTTGCTATCAGGCTACAAATCCAACCATTCTTTTGAAACTAATATTCTATCAAATTTACTCTTCGCTTTACCCTGGACACTGTACCATGTGAATCTTCTTCCTATCATAGGTATATCAACCAAATCCAAGCTATCAATTAACTGGTTAAAATCTAAAATCTCTTAGGTTATTTCTCCTTTAACTAGTACTTTTCCTTTTCTATAATTTTCTACCAACAGAGTTGCCAGCCATGTATCATACCTTATTAGCATCGTCCTTCTTACAACTAATAATATTCTCCCACAGGTCTCTCATATCACTATTGTAATTTGGACCATACACATTAACTATGATTAACACCTGCTATGTATTTCTCCATTTCCCCTGAACAACTATATAACCCTTATCTAAGGTATAACTAATCAATGAGAACATAGTTGTGTTCCATACGGTAAGAATCCCCCACATCTGTTTTCTTGAATGACATGCATCCACTGAATATTATTGTTACCCGAGAATTCCATACTAGAGCTGCCAATTGAGCTGTTGTTGTCCCATACTTCGCACTTGCATTTTGGATTCTTTATAGTTGCATTTCTTCTTCTAGTATGATATCATAAATGCTTTTGTTTATTTTGATTTTCTTTTTCATACTTGCTGAACGTGAAATTGGGGTCTGACTTGTAATCTGGCGTACTCCAATTCGACCTAAGACTTTGTGTCTTCATCTACCTTCACTAGTGTTCCAATTGTCACCACAATTTTCCTAAAACATATATTCATGACTCCAAAATGTTATTAGCATTCCTCGATAGTGTATCCAAACAACCTTGTTTCCAGAGTATACTTAATCAGACCATGGTGTGAAACATCCTTTCCAGCCGGTCTTTGTTCTCTGTAATAACTTCTACACATTTGTCATCATATTATCCCTCTCAGAGAAAACTTTCCTTGAGGGAAACCATATGATCATAATATATTAGTCTACCTTATTAAAGATAAAGTTGATTTTTTGAATTATATCTAGAATAATCTTGATATTTCTATAAATTATTAGGATACATAGGAGGAGTCTAGAATTATCTTTAAATTAATTAGGAATCTAAAATGTTCCCTTGAATAGTATAAATTGGACTAGTCCCTTGTCATTTCTAACATGCCAATTCGAGAAGCAAAATTTCTCTAATAAAATTTTCTTCTTTATAATTTTTTTCTTGAGTCATTCTCTTTTATTTTTGAGATTATTATTTTTTTCTTTGGTTGTTTTCTTCCACTCTTTGTTTATTCGATCTTAGGCTAATAGACTTTCTTGATTTTCTATTGTTTTTTTATATTTTACTTGGTATCAGAGTCATAGGGCTCTAGAATCGTATATCAAGATCCTTATGTGGAAAAATCGACTGGTGCATCAAAAATGAATTTAAGTGGTCGTAGTGAACTTGGTATTGATTTATTAAATCAATCTAACTACACAGTGTGGAGGACTTGTATGGAGTCTCATCTTGTTGGTGAAGATTTGCGGGATGATGTTAATGACAATAATACAACTCATCCTACAAACGAGTTAGGAAATGTCGATGCACTCAAAAAATGAAAGCAATTGAATGCAAAGGTAGAGTTTATTTTGAAGCTATCGATTTATCACAGCTTGTTCGATCATATCATGCGGTGCAAATCAACCATAAATTTTTGCGGACTCTTCAACCAGAAGGATGAATCACAACTTTAAATTTTGGAGAATGAGCTCGCTAACACCACAAAAGGTAATTTTTCCATTTCTGAGTATTTTCTTAAAATTGAAATCTTTGTTCATAAATTTCTTTGTTAAATCCATAAGAAACAATTTTCGAAGCTCGAATAAGAAGAATTATTATTCAAGAATGGAAGTCGGAGTACATTTTATATGTCACATCGATACGAGGATGGATTCAACAACTATCCTTGGAGGAGTTCAAAAATCTACTACCCTCTAAAGAGTCACTAGCAAAGCAAATGGCTAGTGTCTCAATAAAAGGAGAAGGGAGTGCTCTCATGGCTAGAAATAAGTTTTTCAAGAGTAGAGAAAATCAAAATAGTCGGACCCCTCGCCCACATGGCCAAAACAACTCGAGACCGAGTGGAGTTAGTTGTGAGTCTTCTAACACTACCTTTGATAAGAATATTTTCAAATGCTATCGATGTGTCAAAACTTGGCAGATCAAAAGATTTTGTTGAGTTAAATTATAAGAGAGTAACGTAGCTAACAAGATAGTGGAGGAAGAAGACTGGAAGAAGTGCTTTATGGCATAAACAAAAGCAGTAGATGTCTTGGCTTCCATCAACTTTGAAAATGATTGGATTGTGGATTCCGGTTGCAGGGATCATCTAACAAGAGACCAATCCAAGTTTTCTAGCCTCTAAGAGTACAATCAAAATGATGTCATTGTCACGGCCAACAACACATTTCATCATGTGGAGAATAAAGGCCCTGTTGTTATAAACGGAAAACAAAAAGATTCTATTACGCTTAATAGTGTCTTCCACGTTCCAGATATGAAGAGAAATCTTTTCTCAGTTGCAAATCTATTGATGCAGAAAATTTTGTGTTATTTAGTCCTCATGATGTGAAGTTTCTGCAAAACATTAAGGAGCTCAAGGCTAATGTTGTCCACACTGGTAAGAGAGTAAATGACTTATTTGTTTTGTCTACTTCCAGTGCATAGTTATGGCAATGAAAATGAGAAAATGAGAAACAATGACAATACATATTTATGGCATACTAGACTCGGGCATCTCAACATGGATAAATTAAAGACCATGATAAAAATAAATTTGGTAAATGATTTTCCTAATCTGTCAAGTTTTGGTAGAGGAGAAGTGTGTTAAGGGTGTTAATTTGGGAAAGCATATCGACTTCCTTTTGACAAATTCACTAGTCGATGTAAGTGTGTTAAGGGTGTTATAGTGATTTGATGGGCTCGACAAGAACCCTTGTCATTATTTGGATACTCTTATATGTCGGTTTTTATTGATGATTATAGCATATTTACATGGGCATATTTTGTTAAGTACAAACCAGAAGCGTTTAACAAATTTCCAGAGTTTAAGGAGCTGGTAGAAGGAGTGCTTGGTTCCAAAATCATGCGGTTAAAAATAAATAATGAAGATGAGTATACTTCTGAATAATTCTTAACTTTTTTGCAGAAAGCATGTCATCAAGAAAAACTCACCTATTTCGAGACACCGCAACAAAATGGGGTTGCAAAAAGAAAGATTAGGCATTTAACACAAAAACTTGTAAAAGTTGGTTGCATGCGAAGAATTTGCCTAAAGCTCTATAGGCAAAAAGTACTAAATGTGCATTTTACATGATTAATAAAATTCCCCCTTTCTCCAATTAACATGAAGTAATCATATGAACTTATCTTGGAAGAAAAACCAAATTTTAAACATCCTAAAGTTTTTTCAGTTGTTTGCTATGTCCATGTGCCCGCATCTCAAAAAACTAAACTTGATGCAAAAGCAAGAAAATACATTTTTTTCGAGTAAGATGATAACAAGAAAGGTTGGAAATGTATTGATCTAAAAACTCATCTTTTTGTTGTTTATCGAGGTGTCATTTTTGATGAATTTTCATTATACTACAAAGGAATGGTGACTGACAAAAAATGGGTTAAAAATTCAACTCCTAAAATTATAGCATTGGACAAAAATAATAATCCTTCAGAGAAGCAAGGTGAAAGTGGGAGTTTAAGAACTCAACAATCTCAGTTGCAATGTCTAGAAGAATCAACTTATGCAACTAGATCCAATAGGCCACAAAGAACCATTGTCAAACCTATACACTACAGAGAAGAAAATTTTATAAGCACATATTCTTACTTCTTTGTAGGTCCCATTGATGATGAGGAACCTCGTACCTTTGAAGAAACAAAAGGAAACAAAGAATGGAAGCATGCAATGGATGCTGAAATGAAGGCACTAAAAAAAATCACACTTGGAGCCTTATTCCCAAGCCAAAAGAAGTACAACTTGTTTCTTGTAAATGGGTATACAAAATCGAAAAGCGGACGAGAGTCTTGAAAGCTATGAAACTAGGTTGGTGGCTCGAGTCTTCTCTCATAAGTATGGAGAACACTATGACGAAAATTTCAGCCTTGTAGCCAACATGATTTCAGTTCACATGACGTTGGCCTTAGCAACATTCCATGATTGGAATTTATCGCAACTTGATGTGAAGGATGTGTTCTTATACGGCGAGATGGATAAAGAAATCTATATGGAGCAACCTCCTGGTTATGATTCTAACCCTAATCCTAATTATGCGTGCAAGTATGAAAATGCTCTTTGTCGGCTCAAGCAAGGTCCACAGGTGCAGTATGGTAAAATCTCTCAATATTTATAATTTTGTGGCTATCAAGCTTCGGATTCAGACTCTAGATTGTTTGTCAAAAAAATAAGGAAGCTTGCATCTGGTTGTGTTGTTGCATGTGGATGATATGATATAGCAGACAATGATGCCACTACAAGAAAAAAATTATTTAGAGACCAATTTTTAGCTACCAAACAAAATGGTTGCTAATTGTGAAATAGTCACAAAATTAGATTTTGATTGCTAAATAATTACAAAATAGAAATAATGATTGAATTTAGTGACCAATTAAATCAACATAATTGGTATCTAACATTAGCTACCAAGGTTTTAGTGACTTATATTATTAGATTTTAAATTTGGGTGGGTGTGGGGAATGTAGGACTGTGGGACTCTATTTCTTTTTTTGCAGGTTGGTGATCGAGGACACAGTTTATTGAAAGGGGCCAGTATGTGAATCATAGAGGCAATGACTACTACGTACTACTTCAACAGTAGTGGGAGGTTTCTACTTTTATTTGATTCCTCAGGTTTCAAAAGTGGTAACTTCTGAGTGTGCAACTAGAGTAATGGAAATTATTCTTATGGGGTCTTGGTAGCCTTCTAACTTGATTGTTTGTATTTCATTTCTAAGTTGCATTGAGGCATCTTAGGTTATCGTTGCCTTGTGGTAGTGTTAGACTGTTTTGTTTTTTCCCTCTTTTAAAATATTTTAAAGGTGTAACTGGGTTGAAATACCCCTAAAGTACTCCATTTTAATTTATTTTAATCATGAATGTTAAAAAAAAAACTATAATCAAGTATAACCTTTCGTGTTTCTTAGACAGGTAATGAGAACATAGTTTACAATTATTTATGTGTAAGTTAGTTAAGAGTAAGAGCAATGTGTGAGGAGGGGATTTAGAGTGTGGAGAAGCATATAAGTGTGTTTCTTAGACAGCTAATGAAACATAGTTTACCATTACGTGTAAGTTAGTTAAGAGTAAGAGGAATGTGTGAAGAGGGGATTGAGAGAGTGTGGAGAAGAAGATAAATTAATATGTAAGAGGAGAAGGAAAAAGACGTACAAGAGAAAAAGGAGACTGAAGTATTTAGAAACTGTTCAAAATATCATGAGGCAAAGAGGAGGATCGTCACTATCCTGAGGGTAAAAGGAGGCAAAGCTTCCTACCAAAATACTTTGGAGGAGAAGGATTCGTGTGCTCAAACGGTTGCCCATGTGTATGAAATCGGTTTCTTGGCGTGTGACTTTGAGAATTTAGAGCAAGGTCAAAGGGGTGACATGAGTTGGATACTAGAGTGGCTTAATGAACAAGCTGAAGGGTCGGTGGTGTATGTTATAGTTTGGGAAAAAGTACTCAGAGAACATGGCTTTGGAATTAATAAAATGTGGATAAAGTCTATAAGGGAAGGAGGCTATATTCTAACATGGTCTCGGCATACGATATTAGGTATTTAAGTTTGTGATTAAATTCTATATTTATTAGAAATAAGTAAATTGATCAATATATAAAAAAATATATAAATTTAATATGTTAAAATTTTATATCAAAGATGATATCATTTGTTTTTGTATGAATTAGATTTTTATATATTTTTATTAGATCTCTTCGTATATTTTTTTTTCTTAGATTTTTCTAACACGGAGATCAATGAAGATTAATGCAAACGTGGTAATTAGGATGAGTGGAGTGTGGTGGGGTGGGGATTTGGGCTGGTAAGTGGGGATGGGGACACAACAGGTGGTGAAAGGGAAGGAGATTACTAAGTGAATCAAAGAGATGCTGAGCAATGAGTCTTTGGGGCCAAAGCAGGAGAAATGTAAAATGCAGCAGGAAGGCTTGTGGTGTTGGTGGAAGTAGTGAGGTTATTATTAAGAGACTACTTGAGGAGTGGAAATGTCTTCTCTAAAATTGGTGTATATTTGAAATTCAAGAATAACTTTCATTTTTAAAATTAAATATAACAACTAATTCTAAAAGAATATATCAAAATATTCATATTAATTGTTATTATTATGTTGTACATTTAGGATTTGTTAATATTAATAAGATCTAAAATATTAAGCATTTAACTTTTCTATGATATTTGGCTTAAATAGGATTATAATATATATTAAATGTATTGAAAGATAATAACATTTCTTCTATTCCATATATATTGGAAATTTTAATATGAATTTCATATGAAGCATTGAACTAAAATAACTTCAAAAATCGTTCTGTAGGCATTTGTTTCAAATTTGTTGTGCCTATTTTCAAGGGAAAAGCAATTATTTCTAAGGATGGTAATTAAAAATGACATTATAGATAAGATTGTGAAGAATTTATAAGATCGTAAATGGTGAAATAGTAATACAGATTGTAGATTTTTTTTAAAATATATATAATAATATTTTTGTCAAAAAAAAGAAAAAAATAAGAAAAAAAAAGTAGTTGAAGGATGATGTTGTTGGTATCCATATACGAGTCTAAGTCTTATATTGAATAGAAATAAGAAAGTTGATCAACATATAAGAAAAAGACCCACAAACTTAATATCTTGTTTTGGGTTGTAAAGAAGACTCACAAACCTAATACCTTAAGATTTTTGGTTGAATGTGGTGTTATTTCTCGAACAATGATCATTTTTTATATCTCTAAAACTACATGCAAGAAAGTATATATAAACTTTCCTTTTACACCCTAAATCACTCAAGAACAAGAAAAAAATAAGTACTTATTAAACTAAAATGATAATATGCTAGGCTTACTCTACCTATTCCAAGAAAGCAAGAAGAAAACCAAATTTTCATAGAGTGAAGAGAGAACTATAAGGGATTTTCTTGTCTAAAGAGAAATGATTTTTGTTAAAATGATTTTTATACAGTCACTCTATTATCATAATTACTTTTATGAATATATTTTTATATCTTTAAATTATTAGAAATTATAAATATTTGTAGGTCTTTTCAATATGTTTTTTATTTTTTTATAGATTTTAATAAATTGTAATCAATTATAAATTTCAAGTTTATTATTATTTTTTATAATATTTAATAATTAATATAGTGATTATATGAGAATTTGAAATGAAATTAATAAAAAATTTATTTATATTTTTTGAATATTTTCATAAAAGAAAAATATCTAGAAATAAAAATGTTTGAAATTATGATTATGATTTTATTTGTTATGATTATGATTATAAAATAAATGTTAGATTTTTAATGTTTAAATATATCTTAATAGCTTAGCTGCTTAGATACCACTTTACCAGCACAAAGAAAATGGATCCCGGTTTTATATAAGTTTTTTTTTGTTCGAAGAGTGGTCCAAGCTATGTAAGTGTTGTTCTTCAACTTCTGTGAAAAAAATTTAACCCTTACTAATTATGTTTCTATTTTTCAAAAAATGTTGCCAACAAATGAAAGATATTTATAGAAAATAAATTATGTACATGTCTATACGTGGAATTGATAATAACTGACAATTTTTTATAGTTATTGACAATTTTTTTCTTGCAGACATATTTATAATTTCTTTCCTATATATATCTTCCATCGGCAGCATCTCTTAAAAAAAACAGAAACATAATTACTAATAATTAACTTTTTGACAGAAGTTGCACACTAACAGATACATAGCTTCGACCACTCCTAAAGAAAGAAATTTACAAAACCGGAATCCATTTTCTTTGCGCTAGTAGAGTGGTATCAAAATCTAAGCAGCTAAGCTATTAACATAGACTTAAACATTAAAAATCTAACATTTATTTAAAAATCATAATCATAACAAATAAAATCTTAATCACAATTTTAAACATTTTTATTTCTAGATATTTTCCTTTATGAAAATATTCAAAAATGTATAAATTTAAAATTTGTATTAATTTCATTTCAAATTCTCATATAATCACTATATTAATTATTAAATATTATAAAAATAATAATAAACTTGAAATTTATAATTGATTATAATTTATTAAAATTTATAAAAAAATAAAAAAACATATTCAAAAAGACCTACAAATATTTGTAATTTCTAATAATTTAAAGATATAAAAAATATTTGTAAAAGTATAACCTCGTAGGATTTATAATAGGGTGATTATATCAAAATAAAAAATCATTCTCTTTCTGGATAGGAGAATCCCTTATAGTTATCTCTTATCTCTTTCTCAAAAATATGGTTTTCTTTTTGTTTAAGATTAAAGATCAAAACTCCTGTCTAATTCTTGGTCTAGGTAGAGCAAGCTTAGCGTATCACCATTTCAGTTTAGGTAAGTACTAAAGTTTTCATGTTATTAAGCGATTTAAGATTTTCGTAAAAAAAAATAAAATTCTACGTGCACTTTCTTGTATATAATCTTAGAGACATCAAGAATGATCTTTGTTCGTTTTGGGTCCTAAAGGTAGGAGGTTTAGATAGTTGATTAGAATTGTTCGTTGCATGTTGAGTTATCCTTGCAAGCAGTAGCTTGGAGTCTTTATAGGTGATACTCTTCTTAGACAGGTAAGGGAAGCTGACTCTTAATTCACTCTATAGAACTCAAATTTGTTGTATTACATATTTATCTATAATCTCTGATATAGTTAATAGTTATTGAGGTGTTGTGTTTTATGTTCAATTTGAGTATGTAGGTGTTAAGAAGTAAATGTCTCTCTTTTGGAGATATTGTGTATTATTTCAATTGGCAGGTCTAGACTGATTTTGAACATGGAATGAGTTGGATTAATTTGATATTTTATTTTAATTTAGCCTTAATTTGGTAATAGAGAAATTCTTTGATATTGTTAGTCCGGGTAGCTTAATTTTGATAATTCTTTTAATTTATTGAAACATATATGAGTAGTCGCTTATGATTTTGAAGTGTTGATATGATGTTTATAGAGTCATGGTGTGTGATAGAACGACAAAACTTGATGTTTGATATTGTTTGGATCCTCTGAAATTGGTTTTTGAACTGCACTTGAATTGTTTTGAATAATATATGGTATTACACTGAGATGTATGATTTGTAATCGAGACATAGTATCTTCAAGAAAGGAGATATCCGTGTTGAGATTGTTAGGATGTGCATTGTTTTAGGATTTGTCAAGAATGAGGTATCCATACTCTACTAGTATATTGGAATCACACAGATGAAAATTATTAGGTGGTGAGAGTCGATGAAGGTTTGAACTAAGTGACTGCAGTTTGAAATATAACTGGTTAGAAGAAGTCTCAAGAGGATTAACCTTGTCATACAAGATTGATGATTCATTAATTTGGGAACTGTGTGGATTCACAGTTTGAGTTGTATGACAGGTGCAAACCCATGAGTCTAACTCAATGCAGGAGTCTTTCAGAAGTAGAGTCAAGCGTCTTTGTATATGAGTCAAAGTATGTATAGAATGTGTTATTGTATAAAAATAAAAATGGTAGTGTGATGTGTGAGATGATTGATGAGTGTCTGAGTTGTGTGATATTTTAGTTAATATAAAAGATTTAAATTTTATGATTTTACATTTTAAAGTCTCTAGCTTACCCTTTCCTTTGGTATGTTGTTTGTTTTATTTTTAAATCTGCTATGATCGTGTGTTATACATGAGCAGAGAATTTGACAGGTAGTGTGACTCCTCAATGAGTTGATGGAGAAGTTTTATTTTATTTTATTTTATTTTGTGAGTGTATAAAGATATTTTTATTAAATCTCATGTAGAGAAGTATATTTTGAAATACTTTTATGAATGTATGGAGATTCGAAGTTGTCGCGACCTCGTCCATGACGACTAACGACGATCCGAAAATAATGTGTAAAAATAGGGTGAAGAGAAAGAGATAGAGTCATCACTATAATTTATTATGGAAAACCAAGAAAAAAAGAAAGGAATGCTTTGCGAACCAGATATGAGTTAGGGAGTCAGTTATGCATGGGAAAGGTATTAGCACCCTATAACGTGACAGTACCTTTAGTCAAATGAGCAAAATCAAATGTGGTTTGTTAAAGTTTATTTTCCCAAAAATAGAAATAAAATACGAAAAAAACAAAATAATATTTTTTAGATTAAATAACCCAACAAAGATTGACCTTACTCCTACTTATTTCTATGCGTGATAGAAAATGAGGACTTTCGTAATTCTAAAAGAAAATTAAATTATTTAAGAATTTGATATTTTTGATAAATTTATGTATTTTTATATTATTTTTTATTTTTTCCACTTTTATTTATTATATATTTTTATTTTTATTAAACTTTATTTTCGATATCGTGTATGGTATTTTGATAATCCAAATAAAATTAAAACATTTTGAATTAAATCCTTATATGACGCGAACAGTCATTTAAGAATTTAATCGAAAATTTATTTTCAAAATATAAGAAAAATATTTTATATAAAAAACCAAAAAATCATTTTTTATAATAATAAACATAGAAAAAAAATGTCACGTTTTCACATTCTCTATTTCACTTTCAATTTTTATTTAATTCCCCAACTCCACTTTCCATTTCTCTCTTCAATTCAATTTTCTTTTATTTTTCTCAATTCCACATTAATGTTGTCCCTCTTATTTTCAATTTCTCTCTAATTTTATTTTATTTTATTTTTTAACTTCACGTGTCATTTTCCTTTACAATTTTCTCTCTCCAATTTAATATATAAAATAACAAGAATATTATTATTATTTTAAGAATTTGTGAAGTGTAGAAAACATTTGTTAAGTGCAGAAAGCATTTTGTATCGTAATGAATCAACTGCCCTCGAGGCCCTCGAGATAAAAGTTACTACTTCTATTTTGAATTCTCTCTCAATTCAACTTTTCAATCTTCCCAATTCACACTTATTTTTCCAAATTTCTCTCTCCAATTCAACTTTTCAATCTTCCCAATTATCATTTACGTTGTCATTTATATTTCCAAATTAAGTGGTTATACGTTAACAACCTTATGTGGCATTACAACTACCTTACAACTCTACGTGGCAGTGACGTGGATTAAATGTATGACGTGGTAAGTTGGGTCCAACATGGCAAGAAGGTGAAATTTAGGGTTGCGATAAGCTGTTGTATGAAAGGCGCAGCAGCAGCTTCTTTACAATCGAGAAACCAGTGCCACTTCTTTGTAATCACAGATCAAGAAACCAGTGTCCGTTCGTTCACATATCATCGTAGTTTACAATAGAGATAAGTGGGCATTGGTCTAGCAATAAGAGCGTATGAATGTTGTCTTCGTTATTCAACGCGGAAAGGCACAAGTACGCCTTGGGTCGATTTGTGTGAGAGAGGAATTGTCGTTGTCGCTGTCTGCTGGTGCGTTATTTGTGTAGGAGTAGTTATCCCTTTTCAACATTGTCTTTGTTGCTGAGTTGTTGAGTTGTTAATTTGTGGGTCTCTTTGAAACGCAAGTCTTCTTTAGCTATATTTTCGTTTTTTAAGTATGTTGGATTTTGAAGTGTTTTTGTTGCATCATGTGATGAAACATGTTATATGATGACTTGTGTGTTGGTTTTTGACAGAACTGATATGGTTTTCTTTAAAAGTAAAATTTGCCTTCAAAGAAGTAAAGGTTAAGTAAATAATCCGAATTAATTGATAAGAAAGTCAAAGGTTAATATTCCCTCATTATCTTGTATGAATATACATGTAATATCAACAATTGATTTTCTAGTCAATATCCAGATTACTTAATTTATTCTCTAAAGTGAGTTTGCTCAATTTTGAAGAAGAAAACGTGTTTTCAAAATAATAGTATGGTACTAGCATTTTTTGTCCTGATAACTAACTCAGGTTACATATAATTTCATTAATTCAAGAATATTGATTTTATATTATGCTAATCTGAAAATGGAGTATTATTTTCATTGCATTGCTTGAATTTTATAGTTCATTTTGATTTTTCTCTATTCTTTCATCCTAATGTAACAATTTATGTTGCTTTGTTTCCTGAAAGAAATTTTTCATCCGCAAAATTATTCCTTAGGGATGAAATTGGTAATATAAATGTCAACACCCAATTTCGTCCGGGTAAATAAAATTATTTCAAAATATAAAACAATATAAAATTAAAATAAAAATGTGTGTTATTATTTAAATAAAAAAAAGAGTTTTGGTTCAATTCTATTTTATGAATAAAGTTAAAACAAAATTCGTAAAAAAGGAAAAAAAAAAGTAAAGAAAACCAGTTTATTAAAAATTTGTTAAAAAAATAATAATAATAAAAATAAAATTGTCATTAAAGTGTTGCCATGTCACATCCTCTCTTTTTGCTTGCCTTTTCTGATGCCCATTAATGATACAAAAATTAATTGAATGTAAATTTAAAAAATTTTAGAAATGCTATAAATTTGAATAGTTGATCTGATTATTATTCTGATTAATTGCAATCAATTTTATGCTTAATAGTGATTAAATGCTGATGATTTCCAATTAAATATTGATTGTCTAATAATTGGTGCATTTTCTTTTTGAATTGTTATGCTCATCCTTTTTTTTACACACTCCATTTGGTTAATGTTCTAAAATAGTAATGAGATGATTTGTTTTATTTTTCAAAAAAAAAAAAATAATGATAATAAATATATATATCAAAATAATAATAATATTAAAATAAAATAAAAAAGGTTTAAGTATATATTTCTATTGTTGTGTTATTTAGGTTGCTTTCAATAAATGGTAAAATGGAAAAAACAATAAAGAAAAAATGAATTAAAAAAATAATAAAATGTTTCAGCCACATTACCTCCAATATTTTGCATTTATTTCCCATATTCATTTATTTTCGAATTTAAATTTGATTATATGTATGGGAGGTTATGATGTCACAACAACAATAATGGTATAATTCTGCCCATTTTTCAGTTTGTGTTTGTCGTTGGGATTTAACAGTCAGTTGGTGTCATAAGTGGGGATAATTATGAATTAATAGATTTGAATCTGAATTAAAAGAGAATAATCAATTGGCAGTTCACAAATTATAATTAAGTGGAAATAATTAGAAATTAAGGGATTTAAAATTTGAATTAAGAGTGGGCTGACTAGAATTAGTATAAATATGCATAGTGACCAAGTGGATACACACGCGAAAAAAACACGAGAAATACTAGAAAGGGTCCTGAATATTAGTGAGTAGATCGTTTGAATGTGAGAGTTCAGAGAAGAAGGAAACGTGCTTTTGGAGGATCTTCAACTGGTATGTTCTATTTATTCTGTGTTACATACTTATCACATACATCAGGTTGCTCTGTTTGATGGTTATTATGATATCCTAAGGTTCATCCCTTGTGTCTTTGATTTAAAATAATAATAATAATAATAAATTATAAAACATTTTCCAATTTTCGAGGAACGAACCAAATGCTTTTTAAAATTTAATAAATTAATAGTTCTTGAAAAAATATCAAAAATATAAATTTTCAAAACAAAAAAGGGAAAAAGGTTTCAAAACAACCCTAAAATAATAAAGATAAAACATCTTAAAAAAATGAGATAAATATAAAAACATGTCTTTTCGATAATAAATATAAAAAACATTTTTTTTTACGAAAATAAGGTAATAGAAACACGTTTTTCGAAAATAAAATATAAAGACAATTTAAAAATAAAAGAAAAAGTTTTGTTAATACGAAAAATAGTTATTTTTTTCAAAAATAATGAATAAAAAATTAAAAAGGATATGTTGTTTAAAGTATAAAAACAATTTCTTTAAGATAATAAAAATCAGTTCCTTTCTCAAATTAAAATAAAAATAGTTTTTAATAAACATTTTTAAATATAAAAAAAACAGTCTTATCCCGAGTTTCCTTTAAATAAACAATTATCAAGAGAAAAAAAAATAATAAAATAGAAAATAATTAAAAAAATTATATAAAATAAATTGCCAAAAATAAAAGAAAATATTCATAAGCTAAAAAATATCAAACGTCATCCAACAAATTTTTAAAATAGAACTACGTGTACCCTGATTTTCTATCATGTATAGAGATACGTAGGACCAAGGTCAAGCCTTGTCGGGCCCAAAAAATAAAAAATATATATATGTTTGTTTGTTATTTTTATCCGCCTAATTATTATTTATTGTTATGATTTTTATAAACATGTTTTCTTGTTTTTTTTGTTTTTTTATATATTTTTTTGTTTTGTCTTTAGTCTCATTATTATTGTTATTATTTGGGAAAAATGATATTTTTTTAAAACCACACTTATTTTTATTCATTTGATTAAGGGTACCGTCTTAGGACGAGCGTTGTGGGGGTGCTAATACCTTCCTTACACGTAACCGACTCCCGAATCTTTGAATCTAGTTCGTAGACATTTTTATTTGGTTTTTCTATGGTTTTCCATAATAAACTATGGTGGTGACTTCAATCTCTATTTAAATATTTTTTAAAAATAATTTTTGATCGCCCCGTCGTGATGCCGGTTGCGACATATGGCGACTCCGCTGGGGACATTTTAGAGAGTTAGGCCAATTTAATTAAATAAGTAAAATTAATTTGTGTGGTTTTCTGAATGATTATGTTTCCCTTTCTTTATATATATTGCATGTAAATATTTGTGTGTCTAAATATTTGTGTGTTTATGATTGTTGCAATATTGAACCCTAGGGTAGAAGACATGCTATATATATTTGCTTGGGAATTTTCTAGTTATTTTACAGGTGGGGGTTGGGTATGCATTGATCTCCCTTCACACACCTTTGCATATCATGAGTGGGGCCCTATACCCGGATATGTGAAGCTTAGAAATAGAGGAGTTGTGTAGCAAAACTGGGCGGATGTACGTCTTAACCCAGGTGTGCGAAAACTCCAGCTAGAGTGTCTGTTTCCTTTATTCTCATGTTCATAAAGATTGTCATTACTGACTGATATGGATGTGTGGTAAAGGGGGTAATAGCTCTAGTGGTCTTTAATAGGAAATTAGGACAAACCACCCTTTGTGAGCACATTTTCATGCCTAGAACTTAAGCTTCATTAGGGCAAATCCTAATTAGGACACTAAGGGAGACTTTTTGCAGGTCAATTATCCATTGTCATCCATTACCAAGTATTCAAAATTTAAAAATATCAATCTCATTTTTTCCTTGCATACAATACATTTTAAAAAAAAAATAAAAAAAATAAATCTCATATTTTTTAAAGAAAATTTGTGAGAGTGGGCTGAGAACAACTCTGGCTAAGAAAGACTTGGTACTTAAGTAGTCCAATTGTGACTCACCTCTCTTTTCTGGGAGTTTACTTGGTATACTTTTAACACTTTTCCTTTAAAAAGAAAAGAGAGATTTTTTTTATATAAGTACCAATCTCATTTTTTAAATATATCAAATATTTTCTGTTTCAAACAAAAACAAAAATTGATTTTTCAAAAAAAACCCTAATTTCATGCTTCACATTTTTTATTTTAATAATAACAAAAAAATATTATACATAAATAAATAACATTAATATTATTTTGCATTGCATATTTCCTTTTTCTGAAAAAATGATTTTGAGAAATAATAATAAAAACATAATAGAAATACAAAAAATATTAAACATTTTCTCTAACATGTACTACGTATATTCTAAAATAAAAAAATATTAAATATTTTTTTTCTAACATACATTGCATTTCTTATTTTTTCTAAAAAAACCATTTTAAGAAATATAAATATAAAAATATTAAATATTTTGTCTCACATGCATTGCATAGTTTATATTTTCTTTTCCTAAAAATGATTTTGGGAAATAAAAATAAAAACATTAAACATATTTTCTAACATACATCACATACGTTTTAAGATTTTTAAAAATAAATAAAAATACTAATCTCATCTTTCTCACATGCATTGCATTTTTTTCCCTAAAAAAAGTGATTTTGAGAAATATAAAAAAACATTAAATATTTTTGTCCCATATACACTACATATTTTTTTTCTCTAAAAAATGATTTTTGGGAAATAAAAATGAAATAAATTTAACATTTTTTTTCCTAACATGCATTACAACCTTTTTAGGATTTGAAAATTAAAAAAACATTATACATAAAAAATTTGATCTCATTTTTTCATATGCATTACATATTGCGTTTTT
>Ga0209700_101516_pt1 | contig 48205 bp, 29 predicted proteins | sample SiratroredBW_FD_187528 | JGI IMG/M metagenome (GOLD analysis project Ga0209700, IMG submission 187528) | Root nodule microbial communities of legume samples collected from California, USA - Siratro red BW (SPAdes) (version 2) | ecosystem: Host-associated > Plants > Roots > Nodule | place: USA...
TTTTTTTAAAAAAAAAAAAAAAAAAAAAAAAACTCTCTTCCAGTGACTAAAGCTCTCACGTTTTCAATTAAATGAATTTCGTCCAGGGAGAATTGGCTCCTCTAGCAACCAAATCACCAACAATATTTATTTAAATAACTCACCCAACAAATTTGGCTCTCACAACAATTGAAGCTCTCAAGTTTTTAATTAAATGAATTTCATCCAGCGATAATTGGGTCACCTAGTGACCAAATCACTAGGAATTTTTATTTAACTAGCTCGCCCAGTAAATTTGGCTTGCCTAATCAATTTGGCTTGTCCAACGACTAAAAATCTTGGGTTTTAATTAAATGAATTTTGCCCGTCAAGCACTTGATTCACCCAAAAAATCTACATAAAATCAGAAATTCTAAAGGATAAGGTATGGGTCTTTCTTGGTTTAAGCAAAGTTTTTTATTCACTTTCTTTTACCAAATATTGAATATTATAATTCAAAACAATACCGACTTGAACCAAGTTTATCCCATATACAATATTCTAACATAAAATTATACATGCACTCAACATTTCAAAACATTATACTAAGATAGAATTTCATTTCAATCAACACATAAATTCTTACAAGAGTTTCAAGACAAGTGACCACATCACCTTCACATCTAGATCGTCTATCCTAGAATACTATTGAAAACTTAATTAACTTCCCTTACATGTTTAACTTGCTCAACACAAAACTAAGCTCCAACTCCACATAACTCACAAAAAAGCTAAACTTGTACATAGAAAGTCCTTATCAATGATTTGAACATACTGTATGATCCTAGAATAATAAAGACTCATCTTGGCTCTGAAACCCCACATACAACCAAGTTTCTCCTAAACATGCAAAATTTTCTCAAAACTAATTCAAGAAAAAGGGGTGAAGAGGAACTTACTCTAAAGAAGATTTTGATAAAGACTTTGTTGATCATTAGATCCAGGTGTTAGACGAAGGAACACAGCAGATGCAGGGAAAGGATCAAACACACGGAAGGCATCAAACAAAGATCCACCTGAACCAAACCTCGAGGATGGACTACAAGTATGTCCCATTTCACCATCAAGATCAAATCTTAGGAGAGAGACACAATGGCAACAAAACTAAATCATTTGTTAGAGACAAAGCCATTATGGCTTTGGTATCTTGAGTAAAACCAAAGAAAATAGAAGAAGCTCTGATAGACAAATGCTACATTCTAACCATGGTGGAAGAGTTGAACCAATTCACCATAAATGATGTCTATACTTTAGTGCCTCCTCCTATTTATTAGACCGTGATTGGAGCAAGATGGGTCTTCCACAACTAGCTAGAAGAAGATGGCAAAGTGCTAGGAAATAAAGTTAGATTCATACCACAAGGATACAATCACCAGGAAGGTATAAAGATGTAAAGGAGCTTTCTTCAACAACAACTTGACACAAGCGTTATTCGATTCTAGCCTATAGTGTGCACTTTTACAATATTTTGGTGTAAATGGTTATGCTACCTAGAGAGATAAGTACTACTAAACATCTAGATGTTGTATAAAGAAGAAGAGAAACTAAAAGTTGGATGATGTGCATTTAATGCATAGTTCACTATCAAGCTCGTCAAATGTAGAAAGGACATTCTGGTGAGTTAAAACTGCTTAACAACCAAAAATAGATTTGCAATGGTTATATTCTTTCGGTGTCTATATAAAGCTACCTTTCAAGAAAAGAGAAGAAGAAAGAAGTTGTTGCATTGTGTTGAAAAGATGTTCATTTTTTTTTCCTCAAAAGTGTTCATCTAGAAAACTACGAGAGAGTGCATAAACCTTGTAATCATTAATCCCTTCCTAGTAGTCAAAAACCAATGATTTGTTGATAAACCTCACAAAATATTTTATGTTATCCAGAAGTGACTGTTTTGCAAAAGAATGCCCGTGAAACAAGAGTGGCTTTTTGAAAGCATACTTAAGGAGTTAGCCAAGAATGCGTTTGACCCCCAACAATACTTGACTCTACATTGCAACATTAATCTACCTATTGAACTTTGTTGATTGGGAATAGAACGTAGTTTGTTATGTTAGAGAAACTAGTATAAAGTATTGTGTGTATGTCTTATCTCTCCTTATTTCTTTTACTTTGCATGTTATTAACAACTAAAACTAATTTTGGAAAAGTCATTATTTAAATAAATCTTTTGGAAGCTTAAAGTTGTGTCTAATAATTTAATCAGACAAAATATGTACATAAAAATGATTCATCAACAGATTGCATGTTATATAAAACTATTGTCTAAACAAACCTCATTAAATGATATTTACGAAAAATTTTAAAGAATCTATAAAACACAATTCAACCCTCCCTTCTTGTCTTATTTCCTATTTTTCACCCTCTTCTCCAAAGAATGTAACAAGTATTTCATTATTGTTCAAATTTATGTTGATGAAATGCTACTAATGAATCTCTTTGCAAGGATTTTTCTAATGTGCAAGAAGAGTTTGAGATGAGAATTATGGGAAAATTAAGTTCTTTCTTTGTTGGAAAAAGATTTATGGCTAAGATAAACAAAAAAGAGGGTGAATTGGTTTTGTAAAACTTTCTTAAAACTTTTACCCCATCTTATAATCTTTTGGAAACAAGACTTAATAAAAAAATATAATGCAATTAAATTTGGGATTAAGATTGATAAAACCTGGAATTAAGATTGATAAAAATCATACAATGTATTCACAAACAACAGGATAAATTTGTACAAACTAAGAAGGAAGAAGAAATATTACACAATAATTTTATATTGATTCAAATCAAACTGATCCCACATCCAATCTTAGTTGTTCAACCTTAAAACAACCGATTTCCACTATCTTTATGAGTTTTTATAGGCACAATCACATGCAAATCACATACAAGATATGATGAAAATAAATCAACTCCTAAACACAGTCAATAGAGTACAACATGAAACTTTGAAAACCCCTTCGAGAAAACATCAATTCAACCCTAGAAAACTCAAAAGGAAAAAGTGGGATTAACCAATGAATTCAGAAATCAAAAAAATGGAAATATATTGCCAGATTTTTATGAAAGAAGCAGTTAAAAGTGTTTTCACAACTCTAACACATAGCCATTTTAAATCTTATAAAAAAAAGAGTGGTATATGAATTCTTGAAAATATTTTCAAAGTGGAAACAAAGTTTAGGCCGAATTCAATAGGGGGGTGAATTGAACTTTCAAAAAATTTTCCAAAAATGAAAAGTATTTAAAGTGTGGAATGAAAGTTTTTAATTGAATTAATCAAAAGTGTTATTCAGAAGTACTCAACAAAAGTCAATGTATTCCATATCACAATCAATCAACAAAATACACACACAGAACAGTATACAACAATAAACACAATCAATTTAGAAGCAGAAGTAGTAAACTAGAACCAGAAAACATATGAGATAATCTAGAAATCAATTGAGTAAAACTATAAATAATATACTAAAATTAGAATAAAACACAAATCAGAAAAGATTCAATCAATTTACAAACACAAACAGTATAGACTAGAACACACGGATCAACAATAAATTGAACAAGGAACACAATCCACAGTAGATCAGTAACAATCAGATAAATAGTAGAATCAGTTCACTGAAATTACTCATGCAACAAAGCAATCCAAAATTAACAATAATTTCAAGAAAACTAGTTTCTAGAAATACAAACAGATATACAGTAATAATAGTTAGTTAGAAACACTTAAACAGAATAAAGATCAGATACAGTAAACTAAACAGAGATTAAAACAGTTTCAAAGAACACGATATAGCAACAGTAGATGAGCAATAAACTGAGCGCGAAGGAAAATTAAAATAGGCGAGAGACAACAAACAATAAAGCATTCAAGAAGAGAAAAAGAGAGATCAAAAATACCAAGATTTATACTAGTTCACCCTTGTGTTATTATTATTATTATTATTTAAAAAAAACATAACTGTGTGATATCAAAATAAAATGGAAGGAACCAAAGAAGGAAAACAAGCAAAACTCCACAAACATGTGACCTTGAAGAGTAAGTTAGCATTCGCTTGAGACAAAGTTCATCATGCACAAAGGGGCAATACTTAAGGTCATGAGCTACAACTAAAACGAAGGTGAAGAAACCTTACCTTCAAGAGGGTTGTTCGAAAAAAACTTATCCTCACAAAAACCCTTTCTTCTTCTTTGGTCTCTGTCTATGCTCTCCCCGCTTACTTTCTAATTATCCTTTTTTTTCGCTTCTCACTCTTCACATTGTCATATAACCTTCCCTCAGCTCTTCATGAGTATCTTTCTCCCCAAAGAAAGCCAAATGGCTTTTTTTTTTAATACCAGTGAGTGCCTCCCCTTTAAGAGGAGCCCTGTGGGCATATATGAAAAGAAAGGGATCTCTACAGAAGTGAGTGCAATGCCCATTTTTGCTTTTCAAAAGAGACAAAACCACTTTTGCAGGGATAAGACAACTTTTAGAGGGAACAAAACAAACTTTTTTGTGTAACAGTGGAGCAGAGTAGTGGAATTTTTTTCAGAGGGGACAAAACAGCCTTTCTTGTGCAACAGTAGGGCATGCAACAATAAAGCATAATAGTGGAGCTGAGTGTTGCAAGAGCGGGCTGTTCTTCAGCTTCTTTATATTTTTTTAAAATAATTTTTGTTCATTTTTCAATTTAATTTAATTTTTTTAAATAGTAACATAAAGAGGAAAAAAACTGAGTAAAACTTGAATTTATTTTTTGAAATAAAATAAAAATTGAACTATATATTTTTTTCTTTTTCCTTTTTTTGAAATTAAAAAAAATAAATATAAAAAAATATATTTTTTAAAAATAGGAGAGAATAGGAACAAAACTCAAAATTTTAAATTAAATGATTTATTTATTTATTATGATTAGAAACCTTTTTTTATACTTTTGAAAATTTATTCACCCAGACGAAATTGGGTGTTAACAGCTACCCCTCTTTACTTAAATTTTACTGTATAATTTGAAAATTAAAAATTTAATATTATCAAGGTAAAATTTAAGTAAAGACAGAAATACTAATTTCGTCTGGCTTGAGAAAGAAAAAAAATCAAGCATCCGGATCATTCCTCAAAAGAGAGTTCACCATTTGAAAACAAAGTGAAAATCAGAAAGTGAGGTCGAGACCATTACTTAGTAGAGGGTCACGCACATCACGTGCAGGAAAGTAAAAGTGAGGTCGAGGCCATTACAAAGTAGAGGGCCATGCACCATCACATGTAGAAAAGTAAAATTGAGGTCGAGACCATTACAAAGTAGAGAGTCACACACCGTCACATGCAGAAAAGTAAAAGTGAGGTCGAGACCATTACAAAATAGAGGGCACACACCGTCACATGCAGAAAAAGGAAAAGTGAGGTCGAGACCATTATAGAGTAGAGGGTCATGCACCGTCACGTGTAGGAAAGTAAAAGTGAGGTCGAGACCATTACAAAGTACAGGGTCACGCACTGTCACATGCAGGAAAGTAAAAGTGAGGTCAAAACCATAACAAAGTAGAGGGTCACGCACAGTCACGTGCAAAAAAGTAAGGATTTAGACCTTGCTTTACAGAGGGTCCCCATTTGAAGAAGGTTTGAAAACGTTTGAACCAATCCCATGGAGATGATCTCTATTCGGAAAAGACTCAAATTTGTTTAACCAATCATGAGAAGAGGGTCTTTGTCTGAAAACGATTTGAGAAAAGGGTAAGAGAACACCAAAATAAAATTTGAATGATCCATGTATGAATGCAATATGTTTGCTTTTGCTATTCTTGTGGTTCATTAGAGTACATGGATTAATGCATGAGACTCTATTTTTACAGTTTTGCTTTAATTAAAATGCATGTATGAATGCATGAAATTCTATTTTCCTATTTTGCTTTTTGTTTGAAAGGGTTAATGAATGAATGGATGAGACTTCTTTTTTTTTTCGATGTTGATACTTAGAGTCAATTGTTCTCTTTTCCATCGTTGAATTCTTTTGACATCAAAATTTTGTTCATGAAAATGAGAGATGTTGCAAATCCTGAAGTTGAAATTAAGGCATTATTGACTTTTTCCTTTAAAACAATATTTAATGCATGTGCCTGAATCCATAGGTGAATGAAAAATGTGAGAGAGAAAGTTGAAGTTGTTTGGAGGAAGCTGAGATTGACCAACTTCAGATATGTTAAAACTCATATGCCTCTCTAAAAAGGGAGAATTTTATGCAAGGTATACATGTGAAGCAAGACTGTCCCAGTTTTGATGTAGTAGTGGGTAGACTAGGTGAAGTGTGGATTGCTTATTTGAAGGATTGCCTGAATAGCTAGGTGGTGAAGACTGGGGTTATGTAACATGACATGATGTTTTTCACATGTCCCTCTAAGAATCGAGTCTGTGCAAGGTATACATGCGAGCAAAACTGCCCTAGCTTAGATGTGCAAGGGTGAAGCAAGGTCTGGATAAAAGGTGATTTGGATTTTTTTTTTTGTAAGGTGGAAGGAAAGGATTGCCCTAGTGTAAGGGTATTCTGAGTTGGCTTCCTTTTGGTTGACTCATTGGTTGATAACAGAAGATTGTCTTTTACCAGAAACATTTCAACCAGCTTTCTCTTTTACTCTATTTTTTCTTTTGCTTTTTCGTGACCGAGTTGTTAGTCACGTCTTCTTGTCACAGGGTTAAGCTTTGAAAATTAGAGCAATCATTCCTCAATCAATATGGACTTTATTAGGCACGTAACGCGACTAAGGGTTAAAAGGTTGTCAAGAAAAGGATATGAAGGCTCAAAAATTATTTGTTGGATTTTAAAATTTGACACAACATTAGTCAAGTTTTGTGAAAGACAATCAAGGTTTTCCTTTGTAAACACCCTATTCTTTTCATTATTTTTTCATTTTTCATTCATTTTTCTTTTCTCTTTTCTTCTCTTTTTTGCTCTTTTGTGATAACACTTCTTCTTGCACACTCATATCATTCTCAGATGAATTTCTTCTATTTGATTCTTTGGAGCTTTTTGGCATATCTTGAACTGAGTTTCACTTATGATAACCTTTGTTTAGGGCATTTTGAAAGTTAATATTTATTTTTTGCTCAAAAAGGGTGCAATGGATTTGCAATTTTTGTTTGCTTTGGACAAAGAAACATGGCCATATGTCCCTTTGAATCATGATTGCTTTATTTCAGCAAGATTAACCCTAAAACAAGATTCAATGGCTCACAACACATGACATTTATATCTTCTTCTTTTTCTGTTAAACTTTTGATTTTCTTTATTTTCCTTTCTTTTGCCTAGACTGCCCTTGCGGGTTTTCAATCTATTAGACTTATTTATTTTTATTGCCCCAAGAGATTGGAGTTCAACCATTCAGCCAACCAAGAGAAACCTAACGTTTTTGCCCCTATGTGATACTCTTATTTTGTCATTCCGGGCAATGATGATAGCTATTGAGGCAGATCCTTTTATTTTGGGATTTTGGGGATGAGGAAAGACTAGAGGATTTCAAGCAACATACATGTAAGTGTTTCATTGGAAATTGTTGGCTTTTACCTCTTCCTAAACTGTGAAAATGCAACATTTTTCATGAATTCAAAACTTATATCAGAGAAAACAATTAACTCAGTCCTATGAACACCTTTTATTTTTTTATTTTATTTTGCTTTATTCTCACGACATCCATTGAGACTAGGCCTTGGTGGCAACAAGCAAGAATCTGTAGAACATGCCATGGTGCTAACAAAAGTATATGCTCATGCCTTTTCCTTTTACTTTTACTCAGTGTGACAAAAATGCATAAATCAAAAGAAAAAAAAAAGGAAAATTATACAAACAAGTGTTTTCATTGAATATTGCAGTCAATCAACAATGTCAATATTTTACAGGTAGAGGTAACTCTTTCCCATCGATCCTCATGAGGATTAGTGCTCCTCTTGAAAGGACCTTTTTCACCACATAAGGGCCTTCGTAATATGGGAACCATTTCCCTCTATGATCCTTTTGAATCGGCATGAACTTCCTTACCACTAAATCGCCTTCTTAAAACTCTCTGGGTGAACTTTTCCATCAAATGCTTTCTTCATCCTTCTTTAATATAGATGTCCGTGACTTATTGTTGTTAGTCTTTTTTCGTTAATAAAATTAAGTTGATCCCTTTAAGCTTGTATCCATTCCTCTTCTTCCAGTTGAGTTTCCATCAACACTCTCAGAGAGGGGATTTCAAATTCGAAAAGGAGTACTGCTGTCATCCCATATACCAACAAAAATGGTGTTGCCCCAGTTGATGTCCGGACTAAAGTGTGATATCCATGTAAGGCAAAAGGGAGCATCTGGTGCCATTCCTTGTAAGTTACGACCATTTTTTGGATGATCTTCTTTATATTCTTATTCGCTGCCTCAACTGCTTCGTTCATTTTCGGACGGTAGAGAGAGGAATTGTGGTGTTGAATCTTGAATTCTTCACACAATTCTAACATCATCTTATTGTTGAGATTGGTAGCATCGTCAATGATAATCCTGCTAGGCAAGCCATATCGGCATATCAATTCTTTCCTTATGAATTTTGCCACTACTTTCCTCATCACATTTGCGTGGGAAGCGGCTTCCTCCCATTCAGTAAAGTAATCGATTACCACTAGGATGAAACGATGTCCGTTTAATGCTTTTGGCTCTATAACTCCGATGACATCTATACCCCACCTAGAGAAAGGCCATGGCACAGTCAAGACATTCAAAGTTGTTGGTGAGCATTAACATTGTTTGCATACACTTGACATTTGTGGCATTTCCTCACATGTACACAATAGTCATTCTCCATGGTCAACCAAAAGTAACCAGCCCTTAATATTTTCCTGGCTATAGAATGGCCATTCATGTGAGTATCGAAAGTTCCTTCGTGAACTTCCCTCAAGATCAACTCTGCTTCTTTGGCATCGACACATTTGAGGAGGATCATATCATGATTTCTCTTGTATAACACATCTCCATTCAACATGAAGTTTGCAGCCAATCTTAACATCCATTTATCATTCTCGATGGCTGTTTCAGGATATTCACGATCTTTGAGGTATCGCTTGATATCGAAATATCAAGGTTTGCCATCCAACTCTCCTGTGATGAAATGGCAGTAAATTGGGTGTTCATGACTCTTCAATTTGATCGTTGGCAACTCTCCCTCTTGATTTAGTTTGAACATGGATGATAAGGTGGCAAGAACATCAACCAGCTAGTTTTCTTCTCGTAGAATGTGGTGGAATACTATGGCATCAAAATACTTCATTAGTCCTTTGATATATGCTTGATAAGGGATGATCCCTAGTCTCCCACTCTCCCTTTATTTGGTGAATAACTAGCATGGAATCACCATACACGTTCAAGCATTTTGCTTTAAATTCTATGGCTGCTCAAATCCCTAGAGCACAGGCCTCGTATTCAGCTATATTCTTGATACAATCGAAGGACAACCTTGTCGTCACTGGTATATGCTATTTTTTTGGAGAGATAAGCAATGCCCCTATATCATGGCCCAATGCTTTAGATGTTCCATTGAATAATAAGGTCCAGGTATTTTCAATATCATCCTCAAAAATATCCTCATCTGGGAAACCAGACTGCATGGGTTGATAATCTTCAATGGGCTGATGGGCTAAATAATCAGCCTGAACACTGCCTTTGATAACCTTTTGGGTGACATATAAAATATCATACTCTGATAATAACATTTGCCAACAGGTTATCCTTCCCGTGAGAGTAGGCTTCTCAAAGATATACTTGAGTGAATCCATTTTGGATATTAATCATATTGTGTGGCTTAACATATACTATCTTAACCAATGCGCTGCCTAAACCAAAGCACAACAGGTTCGTTCTAACGAAGAATATGTGGCGAGGATGACGATGAGGAGCAAGGTATCAAGCTAGCAAGAGTGGTTTGGTTTGGTTCAAATCTACCTGGTTTGGGCCACATTACGTCAAGGTTTAGAAGTGGATTGATTCTTCCTGCACCTCCATACTGACTTCTTGCACCTCCATATTAAATGTGTTTTTACGATTTTACCCTTTTAAATTTTTTTAAAATCCAATCCTACCTTTCACCCCTTTCACTCAGCACATCCATCTCTCTCACCTCCACCCATCGCACCTCCATCTACAGTTTGACGTTCTTGCACCTCCGACATTCCTTGACCTCCAGCGTTCTTTCACCTCTATTGTTGTTGCACCTCCGCCATTGCTGCACCTTTGGGAATTGAAAATTTAGAGGAACATCTTGCACCGTTGCACGTCCACAACACACGCACCACCACACACCATATTGACAATTATATAATCAATTAAAACAAAGGTAAGGTTTATTGTAAGTTTAATTTGATATTGTAGTGAATGATATAGGCAGAGGACGGCGGTGGTGGTCGTTTTCTTCTGGTCATGGTCGTCATTGTGGGTTGTGTATTTTCAAAATAAAAATATGTTATGGGTTGGGTAACCCGCAATGCATTCGAAATTTCAAATACATTGCGGGTTACCAAACCCGCAACTTGTTTTTATTTTGAAAATAAGTTGCGGGTTGTATAACCCGCAAGTGTGTGTTTTTTAAACACCTTTGATTTTCAAATTTCTTTGCTTCATTTCAGAACTATGGCAAAAACTAGAGGAGGTCGAAAGAGATCGACAGCCTATGTGAGGCAAGGAGATACTGTGACGAAGCTGCTAAGGCAGGGGGATTCGTAGGTGGCCCTTCTGATTGTTCTGTTTTGGTTAGTTACCCTGATCATATTACATTTAGACTGTGGACTGGTGAGGTAAGATATTTACAATTTTCTGTACTATGTTGGTGATTGGATTAAATTTAAATTAGTTACATGACTATTACGAATATGAATTGTATTATTTTTTGTTTTGTATAGGAACAGGGAGAACTGAGGTTGGTCTCCCATGGAAGAAAATTTAATTGTATGTTAGAAGTTATATATCCTTATAAATTGAAAATAGTTAATGTTGATTTATTTAAAATAACATAGGCATGGATTTACGAGCACATCCCATGCATGAGAAGAAGGACTTTGAATTCTAGATATGATGACACTCTACTATGGGCAGCTCGATATGTTGTCAGACGTCATATTTCGAGCTTCATTGAGATAAGGGCCCATTTAGATCGCTTGACGTATAGTGATGATGTGTGGACTCTATATCATTCGCACCAAGCAGCTCGTCCATTTGAGTCCATATCATTATTTCGAGGTTTCATCCGTTATGGGGTCACTACTTAGAAATATATGTCAAATCGTGTCTTGTGGCAGTTTGGCTACGAGTAGAGGATTCCAGATGTTGTTTTGCATTACGACGGTGGTGTTTCTGAGACCATTGACTATAGATGGTTACATTTTGCTGATCATTTGGTCAGCGGTCTTACCCCAGCATCTGAGCCACATGCATGCTCAGACTGGTTTATGCATATCTCCTATCCATTTATTAGTCCTCGTGTTGAGGATGAGGGACCGCATGTGTCATCTGGTCGTCGTCCTCGTAGTCCAGCTGACACAAACCCACATCCTCCGTCAGAGCAGGATCAGAGACCTATAAGTTATTTGGATTGTGAATGATTTTTTTAATTCTTTTTAAATGATTGATTTGGTTAATGTGTATTATTTTCATTTTGAAGGGTTTATTTAGACGTATTGCAAACGTCCTGCAAAGGATGATTGATTGTCCTGACGTGGTCGAAGGCACTACATCCTATGAAGGGACTCAAGAGGCATTGCGGTTAGCCCAACAAGGTTATCGCGAGGGGACTGTTTATACACGTTGTTCGAGAGGAGGTCATGGTAAAGGGGCAGGACGTAGTTGATATTACTGTGTTATTATTTGTATTTCAGATTATATTACTTATTATGTTATTATTTTTACCGAATACTATGTTATTATTTGTACCGAATACTATGATATTGATATGTTATTATTAGTATTTCGCATGATATTACTTACTATGTTATTTCAGATGATAGACAACAAATATTTTTATAAGAAGTAAATATGTTTATAAGAAGAAGTTAATGGTAAGAAAATCCTTTTACAATAATCAATCATCTCCAAGATTAATGTGGAACTTATTGGGTTGTAACATGTTTCTAAAACGTTGCATACGACCAACGTAATATGATGACCACAATCTTGCCTCTAGGTAACAATACTTCGACCAAAACATGTCTTCTGTAGGTAAAGGACTACCATCCCGTAATTTCACCTGCAAATAATTAACATTGATGTTTATATAACTAGAAATATTAATCTTTCTTCGTTATTTAGATCATTATTGCACATACCTACACAAAATGTGACCCATACACATGTCTTATACATATTATCCTATGTGAATGGACCGAACTCGGAGGTCTACTTCTTAATGGAAAAATGGTTATGTTTTACTTCAGTTATAAGCAAACTAATACGACATTATATCTACTAGCAATGGCATAATCCATTTCTCGATAGTAGCCTGCATGTTGAAATTGTACACATTACTTCATAATTACACATGAGTTAAATAATTAAATTAAAGATAAAGATGCTTACAGTTGTTGATCGTTCAAGTAGCAATGAATTCTTTAGTTCCTCAACTCGATTAAATCCACCTAAAATGGTAGCATATTCATCATGCCAAGCACAAATTTCTTTGAACAAATCCATTTGAACCAATGACCACAATTTTTCACCATACCCAACAATGCAGCAATAGATTGATATCCACAATTTCCATCTGCTTTGACATCAACAACTTCTTCGATAAATGGGTGACATATCGGATGAAATTGATCAAGCATTAGAACAACTTTTTGACTCAGTGCCAACTGTGATTTCCCCTTGACCCCTTCAGTGAAGAGCAACTATCATTGATTGAATGAATTTTATCGACATGCTCAAAATAAGATGGGTTACGCTTTGTTGACCTCTCATGTATTTTTTCTTTACGTGTTTGCGAGCCTTTAGTTTTGACTTCTCTCTCGGCGGACACATGGATGTCATGTCAGGATAAGGAATTTCACGAAGTTTGTTCTTAATTGTAAGTTTCCCTCCAATATCAACCTCTTTAAATCGATTAACAATGACATCTAATTCTTGTTGACATGATAACTCAAAAGATGACTAACCTCATGATATGTCTGAGAAGCTTAGTCAAGTCCACATAACATGAACTTCGTTAAGTGGTATCACACCAAACTGATATCTAGCTAATGCACAAGCACATGGCAATCCATGGGTAGACCTTAGGACACAACCACAATGCTCATTATCGAAACCCACGTGCTTAACTCTTTGCACTTCTTCAGCTATCCATGCCAAAGCATTCTTGCTAACCACATCCACCAAATGTTTGTATAATGTCATATTGAAGTTATGACCAACAACATGTAGACTCATCTCAAATGAAGCTTTAATTTCATTATATTGAAGAATAAGGATGTTGTTAATTGCATCCCAACAAGTACACAAATCTCCCATGCTATTCTGCAATATACGTTTCAGATTCCAATGAGCCTATTCAACCCTGCAAAAACATAAAAGAATATTAATATCTTATATACTTATCTTGACACCTATATCTTATTATAAAAATATTACAAATATACCTATTTAAGGTAGTGTTTCCCAAATGCATGACCTTATTTGTCCAAGCCCTAACAAATTTCTCTTTGTGGGGAATAAGCCATGTCTTCTTCACATAATAAACAAACAATGGCCAAGATGAATAAATACAGTCAAACCCTTTAACAACTTCATCATATGCATCACAGTTATGACAATCTACCATAGTTTCCCATGTATTCATTATAATGTCCCACCCCTCCCTAGAAACAGTGAACATTTTACATTTTGCTTTAACATTCTTGTTAATGTGAAACCGACATAATATGTTAGATGCTTCAGGAAAGACAACATTGATTGCATTCTTAAAGCAAGGTCTTTGTCACTAACAATGACTTCAGGGTACACATCTTCCCTAAAAAACAACCCTCTGAGTCTCTACAAAGCCCATATGAAGGTATTTTCACATTCTGTTGACAATAACACAAAAGTAGTTGAAAAAGTTAACCCATAGATGTCACACCAACTATTTCAAGCAAAGGAAGCCTATATTTGTTGGTTTTGTATGTATTATCCATCAATAGGACAATGCTAAATGCATTCAACAACTTAAATGAATCAGGATGTGTCCAAAAGATATCACTCACAACTTCTGAATACTGATGACACCTACTCCAGTGAATATACTGGTCACGCTCCAGTAACATCATTAATTGCTGCAATTTAGTTCTTGATCCTCTAAGTGACCTCTTGTATGTATATCTTGCATTATACAATTGTTTTATTGTTGTCACATTGTCTTTATTGTTCTCTTTCAAAGTCAGCAATATGTTTGACGGCTTCACTTGACTTTTTGTCATGTCAACAACCAAGGCATGTTCATCAGGTTTTAATATCCCAACATAAGGGTGTCCAACTAGTGTCTCAGCAAGATCATGATTATGTAAGCCACATATGACTTTCAACACCCAACCTTCTCCATTTGGAATAGGTTTACCCCGCACTCTAAATGGACAATCACACTTTCTAGTCCCTGTAATGGTAACCTCCAAATCATTCCTGTATTTTCTATATTTTTCACTCCTTTCACAACCCAACAATACAAATGTCTTCCTTCCTTGTTGACTCGTTGCTTTATTAAATCTCAATATGACAACCACAAATCCAAGAGAAAAAGCAACCTTCCGAACCCATTCAAGCAAATAATCTCTAGTAAGAAATACCTAAATATAACGTTCATAAAAATTTTAGGTTTATCACAATTTATCCAATAATAAAATTTAGTATAACCAAATTCATTTACCTCATTTCTTGAAAAACGAAAACCACATTCATGCTCGTTAACCATAACAACACTTTCATGTGGTTCTTCTATTTCTGATATTTTATCTACTTCTTCGGAAAACTTACTGCAAAAGTCTCCTTCCATCGTAGACTAAATAATTCATTCAAAAGAATCAAACAACCAAATCAAAACAAATATACAACTAATGCTATTACGTTTTGTATAATCCGCAAGTATCAAAAAATTTTAAATGAATTGTGGGTTGTACAACCTGCAATAATAAAAATATTTTAAATAAATTGCGGGTTGTACAACCGCAACAGTAAAAATTTTCAAAAATGAATTGTGGGTTGTACAATCCGCAATAGTAGAAATTTTCAAAAATAAATTGAGTTGTACAACCCGCAAGATTGAAAATTTTCATAACTGAATTACTGGTTGTACAACCCGCTATCTTAAAAATTTTCAAATTCAATTGCGGGTTGTACAACTCGCAAGTTCAAAATCAGAATTTCCATACTTGCGGGTTGTAGAATCCGCAATTAGTTTTACAAAATTTTATGTTGCGGTTTTTACAACCCGCAATAATGAAGGTGCAGCAAAAATAATTACGGGTTGTACAATCCGCAATGCATTAAAAACAAAATTATCATTGCGGATTGGAGAATCCGCGAATTCAAAAAAATTGAAACGCAGTTACTATCGACGATGAACGCAGCACCTCTCAAATCCTTCCTCCTCAGCAGCTACGGCCTCCACCACAATCTTCTTCCACCTCTACAATCGCTCTACATCTACCTTTGATTGATCTCAAATCCAACCTCAATAAACGTTGAAGTGTGCACGAACACAACACCTCCATGTTCTCCTCTGCCTTTAACTTTCTCTTTCAACAACAAGGGTATTTTAGTCTTTTTGTCATGCCTAAAATGGGAATTCTTAAAATTATGGAGGAGCAGGAAATCAGTATGGAGGTTCAGGAAGAATCAGTCTTAGAAGTGATGTTGAGCTTTGGGTAACTGGATCCAGGTAACCTGAAAGAGGGTCCAAGATGTGGGTATTTCAGTGGTGGTGTGGTGGGATAAGTGGGTGAAGGTTTTTGGAATTTTCGTGTTGGGCGGATACGCTTACTTACCTTGTGTTATTATTACTGTTTTTTTTTTTTTAAAAAAAAAAACAAAAAAAGTGAAAAAAAAAAAAAATGAAAAAAAACAAAAAAAAACAACGAGCAAAACTCCATAAACATATGACTATGAAGGGTAAGTTGGCATTGGCTTGAGACAAAGTTCATCATGCACAAAGGGGCAATACATAAGGTCATAAGCTACAACTAAAACAAAGGTGAAGACTTTCTTCTTCTTTGCTCACAAAACTTATCCTCACAAAAACCCTTTCTTCTTCTTTGCTACAACTAAAACTAAAACTTAAGTTACAACTAAGGTCATAAGCTAAAACTAAAACTTATCCTCACATAAGGTCATAAGCTACAACTAAAACTACAAAAACCCGTTCTTCTCACATAAGGTCATAAGCTACAACTAAAACTTATCCTCACAAAAACCCTTTCTTCTTCTTTGCTCTCCGTGTATACTCTCCCCCCTTTCTTTCTAATTATCTTTTTTTTCGCTTCTCACTCTTCACACTGCCATATAGCCTCTCCTCAACTCTCCATGAGTATTTTCTCCCCAAAGAAAGCCAAATGGGTTTTCTTTTAGAACCATTGAGTGCCTCCCCTTTAAGAGGAGCTTTGTGGGTATATATGGAAAGAAAGGGATCTCTACGGAAGTGAATGCAATGCCCATTTTTGCTTTTCAAAAGAGACAAAACCACTTTTGCAGGGACCAGGCAACTTTTAAAGGGAACAAAACAAACTTTTATGTGTAACAATGGAGGAGAGTAGTGGAATTTTTTTTAGAGGGGACAAAACAGCCTTTCTTGTGCAACAATAGGGCATGCAACAGCAAAGCATAATAGTGGAGTTGAGTGTTACGGGAGCGGGCTGTTCTTTGGCTTCTTTATATTTTTTTAATAATTTTTATTCATTTTTCAATTTATTTTTTAAAAATAGTAACATAAAGAGAAAAAAATGAATAAAACTTGAATTTACTTTTTCAAATAAAATAAAAATTAAACGATATATTTTTTCTTTTTTCTTTTTTTCAAAAATTAAAAAACAAATAAAACAAAATATATATGTTTTTAAAATAGGAGAGAATAGGAACAAAACTCAAAATTTTAAATAAAATTATTTTTTTATTTATTATGATTAGAAACTTCTTTTCTTTTATACTTTTTGAAAATTTATTCACCCAGACGAAATTGGGTGTTGACATTCTCAAACCTAGCTTGCACCCCAAGGCTCTCACAAGGTGATGACAAGTGGTATAAGGAAAGAACTTTTTCCAACACTTACACTAAAAACACAAAAGCCCAAACTTATTACACTTGGCCCAAATACAAGGCCCAAATTATTCTAAACAATTTATACAAAATAGAGGACTTCTCCTTGATACTCTATTTTCTCCACAGTGATTTCTTCAGTTTTGCATTTGGGCCCGATTGAAAGCCCAAATGGCCTGAGATGGGCCCAATCTTCTGGAAAGCTCTTGATTCATCATCTAGCTCTTTATCTTTTTTATTCTTTGATTAATGTCGTTGGGACCTTCTTCCATCATGTAATCCATTATTTGAAGAGAAAAAAAGTTCCAATGAAGTATCACCACTATTTTAATCAATTATGATATCATTTAATAGGTTAAATTGTTCTTCGTCTTTATATTATTGGACTATTCTCTTTTTTAATCTATTAATCCAAAGAAGGACATGTTTTAATTATGTAACACTTATAAACAATAGTTAATTATTATTATTTTTGATTGATTAATCAAGAAAGAAAAATACGTAATTTAGTTATATATTATTTTAATAAATTATGAAAACCTATCAATCAATTATTTTGTTTTTGGTGAATTCGAAAAATACATCAAGAACAATTTAACCATAATCTAAAAGTTTAATTGACTAAACCAAAATAGAAAAACCTTTTTTGAAAACCATTTTAACCTTTGTAGAAAGTAGAATATGTATTAAACTATGTGAACTTATGAATTGCGTTGTGTAAGACTCACATACACTTGTAAGAAAGTTTTAACAAATAATACTTGAACATCCTACCATCTTCATCAACATTATCATCAAAACTAACTTCACTTCCTCTTCTAAGAAGCTTAACTTGATTCCATTCTTCAAGTCCAACAATTTTGACTTTTAGAATGTACCATCAAAAAGGAAAAACTAATTTCTAAATTGCAAAATCCAAAGTTAAAATTTGACTTTAAAAAATTTATTCTGAATTGTGCAATCCAAAAATCAATTTTTACTTATTTTCACATGTTAAAATTAACTTCCAAGTTGCACAGTCTAAAACAATTTTTAAAGTCAATTTTCACTTTCTAAATTGGACAAGTCAAGTTTCTATTTTGATTTGTAGACAATCCAAAAACTTTCTAAAACAATACTTTCAAATTGTATAATCCAAAAATCATACAGTAAAAAAAAATTCTACAAAAGATTCGACACGCAACCCAAAAAAAACAAAATCAAGAAAAAAAGTGAAAGGACTAAAGAAACACCCCCCATCAATCATCATAGTATCATCCAAATGATTTAGTTAAACGAGCTGGCAAAATCTAAAGACTTAAAATTGAATAAGAGCTTTTACTGTTTGAACAAACCATGAAAAGGAGTGTATTAAACACTATCCCCTGTTTAATTCTCTGAAGTTTTATTTGTTACTTATCTAAATGATTGAAAAAAAAAAAAACTCGTTTCATTGATTTTCTTCTTTTTCTCTCTTAATTGAATTTCTGATAAGTTATCCAACTATGTCATAAAGCCTAAAATTTGTACAAGATCTTTTGAAGGAAACTAATTTTGATATGAAAATTACATTAACTCTAGCCTTTTGTAACTTTGCGCCTTGCACTTATCTGGTTTTACTATGTTGACTTAAGATATAATTGATTGCAGTGTAGAGGGCTAGATTGCTTCCGGTCGCTGGATTGTTATAATGTAAAATTGATCAAACTCTACCCTGAAAATATAAACAAATGGGTTAAAATTCCCGTGAAAAAGTCGGGGTAATTCCTCAAATGTAAAATAAACATACAACCAAAGCCCGAACTGTCCTATTTCCATACAAATTTACAAGTGACAACCATTGAAAAATAACAATGTACAACCTCTTCCCCTTGCCTTATGTGGTTTGAGTGATGTCGTTAGCCTTAACTCACCAACATATATAATGGTGAGATTACTCATCAAGTATGGCTCGACCAAGATTTGAAGCTAGAGCCAGCCTAATAGAGCTTAGCGCATCAGGGGGTAAGCTAGGCTCAGTATAGTAGGGGCGCAGCTTCGCCAGAGATAAATCTTGAAGTTTGTTCAACAGAAGATTGGTCTCGGAGACACCTAAAAGAGGGCAATCCTTCCAATTAATCAGCTTCAACTGCTCCCAAAGAAAACAAACAATACAATCATACAGGCATGAGTAAAATATACAGCTGGAACATATACACGGAATTCAAAAATATAATGCAAAAATCAAAGAGAAATCAACCTTAATACATAGGCAAAGGCAACGAAAAAAATTAATTAATAAAATATATGACTGCAAATTAATAAATTTCTGACTGCTAAGTGCCAAAAACTTAATAAATTCCATGCTTCGGAATCAAGAAAGATCACAGTTTGAATTAACCGAAATTATTTAATCTCTAGAAAGCAAATGTGGAATTATTTATATATATTCCAACGGTAAATGCGTCAATAAAAAAGACTCGTTATCAAGGACGAAATAGGAAATAAGATATTAATGATAGAAATATAAATAATAAACATACAATATGCAAAGACAACATAGAATAATTAAATAAACTTGAAGTTAAAGCAAGTGCCAAATGGCATTTCTAAAGGAATATTAATGGGAAGCTTAGTGGAAACTGGGTTTGAGGACGATTGCTGGTTCAACAGAAAGAGGTTCGAATTTGGAAATAGTATCTTTGCATATGCTGCATACAGTGACCTTTCCCCACAACTTCGCATAACAAGGAGCCTTCTGACACTGAAGTACATTACTTTTTTTCTACAGTTAAAAACTGGGTGAGCTACATATATTTCAAAATATCAATTTTATTATTGTTGTAATCTTCTCAGCACAATGACTTTCATTGGGTCCACTTGATGCAAAATTACAAAAGGGTTAAATAAGTTTTTGGTATCTCCAAAATTGACTCGTTAAAATCGGTACCGCTGTAAAATTAAGTATTTTTTATACAAACATTTAATAAACATGTGAATTTGGCAATCCTCAGTTATTTTGTTACTTTTGAATTAACAGTGTTGGCATACTAATTTTGATGGTGATATATATCAACATATCCATAAATATCTAACTAGGATGGTTACATGTCAACACTGTGAATTCAAGAATAATAAAATTACCGCTAGGACCAAAGTTATGTATTTACTAATAGTTTGATATCTAAAAACATTAAAAAAAATTAGAGGTAGCAATTTCAGTCCGAACTCATTTTAGAGGTACAAAAGACTTAACCTTCAATAAAATTATGAAAGGTATCGTAAGAGGTAACAATTAAAATATTAACGCAATATAATGAACAATCTAAAATAACTCACCGAGTCATACAGAAGAGGCAGCCAAAAGCGCTGAGGAGTCGATGGATTTTTCATAAGCTGCAGAATAATAAGAATCGTATCATATTGTGTAGTAAGCTGACTGATAGAACTTGATCAGAATTTAGTGAATGAATAGAATAGTTATTGACAAAGTTCCCTACATATGGATCTCCGATAAGAGATCAAGATGAAAATTCAACGAACAATGTTTTAACAACTGAAAGTGAAAGGCTGCACAGTGTACAGCTCTCATTCTGGGTTCTTTTCCTTTCTTCCTTCTAAAAAAACCAACTCCTGACGTCTTTATATTCCGAATAATAGGAATCAAAGAGGTGGCAAAGTACGTAGCAGTATGAACACCAGAGAGAAATTTAACCAATATACTACATGTGGTTAATTTTAAGTTTAAACCATGTACTTTAGCTAGGCAATCTAGTCTATATCCTATGTTGTCATTCTTTGGGACATTCACGATTTATGCAGTATAAACTCGTCAGTTACATCCCACGATACACTTTTGTTTGGATGTAATTAGGGGGAAAGGAAATTCATAGGACAAAACTAGGATAGTAATACCAAATTCTAATAATGTTTCTATACATCCAAACAATAAATCATTTCTACTCTATCACTCTTTAATTTTTACACTCCTATGTCTTTCTTTTTATTCCCACTTCTAATTCAAATAGTGCATAAAAGTCTAAAAGAGTTATTAACAGCATCTAGCAAATCCCTCAGTCAACTTTATTATTTCCAACAGACCACTTCCATTGAAGTACAGCTAACAATAGAAAACTAAAAAAATTAGGGCATTCAATAAGTGTGATAGCAATTTAGGTATTCACTCATCAAAATTAAACATTATTTGATGAGAGACTGTATTCAAAAGGGAACTCTAGACCTAAAATTTGTACTTTCGAAAGACACGTAGTTAAGCATTGTTCATGCATCATCTATGTAGTGTTTAATGACTTAACGTCACACTGTTAATCATACAGAAGTTAATAATGCAAACAGTTGCACTGAGATGAAGGGACATGTAGAATAGGCCAAAGCCCAGAGTTCAAATCAAGCCCAAATGACCCCTTTCCTCTATGTATAAAAGCAGCAACTATATAATAAGGCGGTTATGCTTTTTCTAACACTGTTCCCATGCATTAATATATTGTGATAAAGCATCTCAAGCAAGAAATCATTCACCACTATCATGGCTATCACCATTGTGATGATAAGCACCCTAAGGAGGATTGAAGATGGACCCATCCAACTCAAGGTTGAGCTCTACATGAGCATTGACGACCTTGGACCTGAAGGGAACTATCTACATCGGCTCTAGCTCAGTGTGGCATAAAGGACCTTGGGGACTTGATCTACACTGGCTCTAGCTAGATGTAGCATAAAGGACTTCTTCACAGGACACCAGATGATGTACCTTGAGCTTGTGAAGATGTTATGGCAAAAAGCCAGATTAGTAAGGAAGAGAGACATTCAGCCTCAAGTGTTGCAAAGACAAGTGATCATCAACCATGTGGCCATTTCTTTGCTAAAAAACAGATCAGAAATATTTAGAGAAAAGCGTCATGATCCGTGTTCTTTCAAAGAAGAGATGCACAAACCAAGGCAAAAGAACCAAACAAGCATAGATCTAGAAGTACCACCACGAGGCAACTCCAACATCAGAAACAATGGCATGAATGGAAGCAGGAGGTGCCTGCATGCGCCGAAAAAACAGTGGCGCATGGGTTCTATCTTGGCAGCATGACTCTAGCAACTGGTAGATCAAAGGGCAGAAAACCTCCTAGCGTGGTTACCGGTCAGAATAGAGTCTCCAGGCGGGGTGGTGGATAAGGCGAAACAGCTCGGGAGCATTTCTCGCAAGCCAAAATAAAGGGGAAGATGGGTGCACTTCAAGCACATGCATCCTATTTTCCATGTATGCCTGCTGAAGAAGGCATTGGCAGCAGCTTCAGTGAAACAATACCAATATAGGAATGGGAGTTACAACCCCAGTTAGCATATATTAGTTTTTATATATGGGGATCAGGGAGCAGCAGAAGTCCTCATTTGTGGGGAACATCTTCCTTCTTCTGATGATTTGTAGGAACAGTTTGCAGACATTCAAAAATGTTTCCACTCATTTCCCCATGAGATAAGGTCAAAGCTTTGGGGAGATAAATTGATAGCAGACCTGTGATTAAGCAAGTATACTTTAAAAGGAAGTAGTTGGGTCACAGCAGGATAATTCAGGGGTAATTTTGTGTTTTAAACTGTATATCAATTGCTCACATAAAAGGGTTTTAAGGAGATACTATTAGGGAACATTTTCAGAATTAGAAAGTTGAGGGGTGTATCAGACCTTTCAAAATATCTAGTGTTGATTCAGATCCTCTTCGAGTGTCACTCTCGAAAGGAGATATTCCCTATTAATCAATAAAGATTTATTATTCATGCTATCACTGTCAAGAGTTTTACCAATTGGTATCAAAGTTGATTATTGGTGTCTCAAAAAGGGCTACCCACAAAGGATTATGACCGGTGAAGTGTTCAAACCAATGAGGTAGTTGAGTGAAAAGTCGTAGATGTCAGCTCTTACGACAGTGCTATGACTGGGATTTGGTTATTATGGGTGTGTAACTCCCACATTTAGTAATATGCGTATTTAAGTCTCTGGTCCTCCACCCTTAACAAACTAGCTTTTGAGGATAGGTTTCCCGAATGCTTGGGTGCTAATCACAACGTGTTGCCAACTAGATCATATAATAACAAGTGAAAAGACTAGCTTGTACAATCAGCACACAATTTTACCAAAGCAAAAGTAATCACAGAAGGGTGAGAAATACCAGCATGAGGGAGCCTACAGCTTGCCTGGCTATCTCAGTTGATTTTCCACCAGATACCTTCTGCAGGGATTTCTTGAAATCCCTATACCTGACATTTATGTATCTTTAATAAATGCAACTAAGAAAATAACAAATAATTATACGAAGAAGAGGAAACAAGAAAATGCATTGAATAGCACAATCATACTTGTGCAAAAATTCAAGACCCCCAGCAGGCTTAGATTCAGAACCCAGTAGTTCAATCATGCCTTCCCATTGCTGTAAGAGAATGGAAAAATTAGAAATCTAAATAATATGAAGAAAACAAATTCATAAACAGGAATAAATTAATATATAAGAAAATCTTTCAGTAAGTTGCTTATTGGAGTATTATGAGAACTACCTTGAAGCTTTCATCAGATATTGACTTTCCAACAGAATCAAATAACTGTTGGGCAATCCTATCAAGACAACTAGAATCTTGGGCTTGTTGAAGCCAGAATACCCCAGCACCCTTATGACCATGCTTCCAGTGGTATACTCCAGCAATCTATATATTTCTTATGCAGGTCAGTTCTTGTTGTAAATAGCAGATTATTAGGATAAAAATTATTCTTAAAATCTCCGTAGTAATTAGGAAAAACGTATCTTCAAAATATCCCTATTCATTTCAGCATATTTTTATTTTCTTTTTTAAGGGTTTTCATTATTACAAATAGAGATTATGAGAATGTAACTGGTGTGATTGTTATCGTAAAATAATTCTTTATTTTCTTACATAGTCCAAGTGTTCTAGTGCATATTGTGAAAGAATGGTGGAATATTTTTTAACACTCAAGCCAGACACACAATCAAGAGGTGCAAGTTACCTTCATAATGTTTGAACTAATATGATCAAGCTCATACAAACGGCATATCTCAATGTTCTGCATGAGTAGCAAGTATATGTCTGTCACTCAAGTATATCCACAATATACTAAACCAAAAGGGTAAGTATACTTGTGAACAGATAGTAAGAAACAGTAAGAAGCTAAAACAGTTACCTTATGCAATACAGTATTGTGTTGAACAGATTGCCTATACAACAAATTCTCTAACAAGCCCATTCCTTGCTTCATGCATGAGGTTAAATATATTGGAGCTATCTGCAGATATGTGAACATTATACCATAAGAGCACCAAACAGATTACTTGCTCAAATATCATTATCGTTTTTATCAAACTCTAATCACAAAAAACTTTCATTTCACAAAGGTTTTGGTCTCTTGGTATTGCTAAATCCTGTTTATTTTATGAGACATGGGTATCATCCTTACTTCAATCTATCAACCATACGTCACAATCCAAGACATCTATCTATGTGCAGCAGCAAATTCTGATGCGAATTAAGACATTCGTGTAATTAATGATTCATCAGTTTGATGTCAGATTAACAGGATATTTATGCAGAAGTAGCTAGAACTTACTTGCCAGGTCAATGCATGTGATGATAGAATTTGAGCATATACAAGCCGATGTAGTTCGACTATGCTGATTCCCCCCAAGTTATAACGCTCCTCGTGCAGAAGAACCTCTGCTTGCTCACTCCCTGCAGTCAACAATTCTATGGCATGTGCCACCAACCTATTTTATTGATACATAGCACATACATGGTTCCATTATCATCAAACCATCCTAAATGAGGAACTATGCATAATTTGTCTAGAATTTTGATGAAACAATTATTTTGAAAGCAAAATAAGCAAATCAAAACATCCATTCAACAAATAGAAGTAGAATGAGTTGACAATATCAATGCAAGAATCTCACCAAGGGCCAAATTCTCTGGAACACTCTGCTAAAACAACCTGAGACATTGCAAAATGCTCATTCAAGTTTAAAATGTAAAGTGAATAATTGAATTAAATAACGAATAACGGGGAAAAATATGCGGCAATAGCAGGCCCAAATTTTTGAAAAAGATGAAGGGGAATGGACAGTAAAAGTCCAATAATCACCTCAGTATTTTCCTCAAGAATTCCAACCATAAGCCCTGCCAACCTATGGGTATTAGATTGTGGCTTCAACTGGATGCATTTCTGGGCCAAATTATACATGCTTTCTATTCCCTGTTGGCAAAAGGAGAAGAGAAGGGGATATACAATATTAAGGTCCACTTAATTATCAGGTAATACAAGAAAGGAATCATTTAAGCCAACAGTATCAGGAAAATCAATTTTAAAATTAATAGTTGCATATGTAGATTGAACATACCATTGTAAATGGCCTGATGTATAGAAAATGAGAAATATATAATTCAATCCAATGACATGTAGCCATGCAGAGACTGTCAGTGTTACCCAGCAAAATTTGTAGCAAATTTCTCAGGCCCTCAACAGTTTGCTGATTATCACATTGAATCCAGAATGAACTGCAATCCAGTTTTGTAATTTGTGACCTCCATTTTTCCCAGCACTATAAAATAGAAATACGCAACAGCATAAATGTGGCAAGAAGCAAAATGTAATAGTACATTTTAAAATATGGTGGAATCTGGAAATACCTTGATAAAGTCAGGCTTGGATTTATAGCATTCACCTAATTTTCCAACAGCTTCAGGGCACAAACGGGGCATTTTGGAAATAAGAGTAGCAACAGTCTCTACAAGTCCATTTTCTAACTGTAAGAAAAAAAGGACGCAGTGAGAAAAAATAATGAACTATAGCAGTGTTAGAAAACTGATCCACTAATTTATTACTAAGAAAAGGGTAAAAGATACAAGATGAATATGAGACACTGTTGACGAAAGACTATATACAGAGCTTAGTTACAAGTTAGTTGTAACTGTCTACAAAACAGTTAAACTAACCACCTATTAGTATTGTTCAATGTACACATTCAATTAGTTGTTTTCTCTTGGTTTTTTTTGTCTTTTCTGTTTTTTTCTTTCTGTTTGGGCCATGTATGGGCCTTATCTTGTTTCAACTGTATGTGGACTTCAAAGTCTATATATTGGTTGATCTCTTTGTACTGTGACAGTTAACAAATGCAATAATATTCAGTCTTTCTCTTTTATGTTTTCCCTCTTTCTCTTTCATACCAACTTTCAATACCACCAGTCTACAGAAACCAGGGCTGTAACATAAAATTGTAAAGGCGGCAAAGACAGTTAAGCTTTAATAAGAGAAAGTCTTAAACTTTAAGTCCTGCCATTAGATACTCAGGTTTCTTATCATAACAAACAAAGCACTTTTGGTGTGTTTAATATACTTTATCTAGTGTGCAAAAAGAAGTAGGCATAAGCCGAAGATGATACTTAATCATGACCAAAGAGCAAATATTTGTTAATGGTAAAAGTCATGGTTGAAGTACAAGAAGCAAAGGGCAGACAAGCTCGCATTAGACAAGCTACAAAGATCATGATATTAGTAGACATATGATACAGTCAAAACACGAAAGCACATGTAATCAGTAAATGATGCTCTCCAATATACATCTCATTTACAGACGACTATATCTAGCAAGACCTCAAGAAGTCAATGTATATGGCATGGATATGAATCTAACAAGACGAGAAGGATAGAAGTTGCAAAAAGATATCAGTAAGGCAATCTTCTATCAAGAACCATAAGGAGAACGTAAGACAAAGATGCAAGTCGAAGTTAAAGAGAAGACACTACAGTTTCAAATATTTGTTCTACTATGCTTATACTTGGCATCTTAGATTAGAACATCCCAAAATTAATGTTATACTTATAGCTCTTTAAAATTGCAATATACCCTTTTCTAATAAAAGTTCTATGCCTTTTTGTTCCCATTGTTGCATGGGCAATCTCAAATATTAGGGTAGAATAGAATTATTTTATTCCTAAGAGTACATCAGATATATATATACAAGATTGGAAAACTAATGTAATCAGATCCCTATTACTCAGGGATATAATTAGATCCCTATGATTTGGGGATATTTACTTATACACTTTAATTATAATTTGCTAAATATGGAGTAATAAAATATGATTGTTAACACTTACCCTCATGCTGGTGGACATGCATTTTCAAAGTTGTTGCGATTTAGTCCCTATGTTAGAATGTTGGCAAGGTTGTGTTGAGAGGAGACATATGGAATGCAGATTTCACCCCAGTCTAATTTTCGTTGATAATGTTTGGACTATGCTAATAGCAGATTTATTATCACAGTAAAGTCTCATTGGTTCAACCCACTTTATTCTTAAGTCTTCCAAGATGATTTTCAGCCACAGTAGTTCACACCATTACCCTAAACTCTACTTCAGCACTGAATCTTGCTACCACATTTTGGTTTTTACTCTTCCAAGTTACTAGATTCCAACCAGGGAAAGTACAAATGTACAGTAGTTGATCTCCCATCCATAATTGACCCTGCATAGTCAGCATCTGTATAGACTTACATCCCCATTTCGTTTGAACAAAATTCCCTTTCCTGCAGTCCATTTCATATATTGCACAATTCTTAAAGCAACTCGTAAGTGCATCTCCTTTGGTTGGTGCATGAACCAGCTGACTAGGCTCATTGCAAATGCAACATCAAGTCTAGTGTAAGAAAAATATGAGTTGCCAACTGGTACATTTCCTTGTCAACAACTGTATCCTCTTGTGCATTTCCCAACATCATGCAAGCTTACGTGCTATCTTACCATTTTCCTTCAACAACTCATTAATATATTTCCATTAGGATATGAAAATACCGTTCTTAGAATGGGCTACTTATATTCCCAAAAAATACTTCTATTTTCCCAAGGTCTTGATTTCAAACTCCTTGGCTAGATGTTCACTTAATGGTTGTTGTTCCTTTTCATCATCACCTATCACTATAATATCATCCACATACACCAGTAATACTATTACTTCCCTTGACTCCGTGTATTGAACAAACAATGTGTGATCTCCTTGGACTTGTTTGAAGCCCAAACATATAATTTCTTGTTGAGTTCCTCTAATGACAGTGACATCGGAAGACAACAGCAGTTATGACGGCAAATCACAGTGATGATGGCAAATGACGATGATGACTGCAAATGACAGTGATGACGATAGACGATAATGAAGAAGACAAAGTGCGATCATCCCCACTCTGATATCAACTTGAACAGATGAGAAGACTGAAAAACAGGGCATTGAACCTACTATGTTGGACTTCTATTGATGTATATATAGGATACAAAGAAGAGGCAAGGCACTTACCTAAAACCCTAACCCTAAAGCTAGGTATATACACAAGAGAAAATATTAAAAACAAAACATTGCATTTCAACATAGATGATCGACAACAATGAAGGTTGTCATCTAGGATTGTTGTCATCTAGGTTTGTGGATTTTACAGACACCAATGAAGGTTGTCATCTAGGATGTTTGAATCCACAATTAGAGGCGGCTCTCAAGATTTACCATCTCTACTATTAAGGAATAATAGAATTATTTTATTGCTAAGAGTACATCAGATATATATATATATATATATATATATATATATATAGAGAGAGAGAGAGAGAGAGACACACACACACAAGATTGCAAAACTAATTTTGGAAATATAACAACACTTATTGTACTCAGCTCCCTATTATTCAGGGATATCATTAGCTTCAAGAATATTTACGTTATACACTTTAATTATAATCTACTAAATATGGAATAGTAAAATATGACTGGTTACAGGTAAGGCCCATAAACTTTTTTCTCAAGCTTCTTTAACTGTCTATCAATCTGCACCTAGTTCTTCACCTACTAGTTTTTCTTATTACATTTCTTTTGTGGATGTCTAATCTCGGTTTACTTGGATATATTTGCTTAAACAAAAATTTGAAGCTCTTTCTAGTTTTCAACCGTTTGAATCTATGGTTGAATTATAGTTTAACAAATGCATTAAAGCTATTCAAATTGATAGTGTTGGAGAATTATTCCCTTTTAGTATTTTTCTAAAATCTCAAGGTATTGTTCATTGGCTCATTTGCCCACACACTCACCATCAAAATGGCATTGTTGAACGGGAAATGTTAAACTGTATGGAAGAGATAAACATTGAGATGAAACTATGTTTCTAAAACAGCATTAGTACTTAATTTATATTGAGAAAAAAGGAATCAATACAATAAATAGAGGAGATTTGATCCCCTCTAATAACAAAGATATGATATAGGTAGAAATCAAAAATATCCCTAATAATAATAATAAAAATAATATATATAATCCAGATATTCTTGCTTATATAGAATCAGCTCCTTATTATATAGGATCAGCTCCTTATTTCTATAATTATAACACTCCTCCTTAAGTTGGAGCATATAAGTCATATAGATCATTGATCCTCTTAGAGATTTGATGAATATGTCAGTCAACTATTCATTAGAATTGACATCTAATGATGATGCCAGACTCCATGTTTCCTCTTATCAAATGACAATCCACCTCAATATGTTTGGTTCTCTCACAAAAGATAGGATTAGAGTCACTATGTATTGCTATTTGGTTATGACATACAAGGTGCTTTTGGGAACTTTTCTCAAATTTAAGCTCTTTAAGGAGTTGATTTAGCCATATGAGCTCACAAGGGACTAATGTCATTGTCCTGTATTTTGCTTTTGCACTTGACCTTACCACAACACTTGTTTCGTACTTTTCTATGATATTTGTTGGAGATCTCACATTGACTAAGAATAAAGCCGAATTATAATATACAAGTGGAATCAATACTCGTCTTACAAGCCAGTTTTGTGAAGTTGAGTTAGGCATAACCCACTTACTAAGACGGTATCAAAATCATTATTGGGACTCTTATGTCACCATTATTGGGTTCCAGTTAGCCTATCTTAGTCAAGTTCTTTGGGACTATTATGCCACCGTTATTGGGTTCCTGTAGACCACCCGTAAATATCTAATCCCACGCTCGAGATGTTCATTCTTCAACAAGGATGTGTTGAAGATCCCACATCGAATAGAAATAAGACCGAATTAAATATGTAGTGGGATACAATCCTCACCTTACAAATCGGTTTTGTGGGGTTAAGTTAGGCATAAACCCACCTACTAAATTGCCTCCAATAAGAACGCAATACTCTAAAGTGGAACATCTATCACTTGGTGAACCAACCCAATCAGCATCAAACTACCCAACAATTTGAGTATTTCCCTTATCTTCATAAATGAGGTCTTTTTCCAGGAGCCTTTTTAATATATTTTAGGATCCATACAACTACATCCCAATGATATTGACGAGAGTTTAAAAATTGACTTACTACACTCATTGCAAAGGTGGCAGGATGGGTCTCAATTAGGTAATTTAACGTACCCAATATCCTTCTACATATCCTAAGATCGAAATAAGATTCTTCTAGGTCAGGAACATGTTTGACACTTGGATCTATTAGTATGTTTACAGGCTTAGCATCTACAGGCTGGGCAAGATATTATTTGAGTTGTACAATACCCTCCTTGTCACTACATATACAATGAGAAAGATAGATCCTTGGGAAGAACGACAATAGAACAAAGAATGATCAACAACACTTCATATCATGCCAAATTGCTACATGACAATCCAAAAATGCCCACACATGGGTCGTTTCATCTACTCTCACAATTTAGGTTTCCACCTGGATGTTTATCTTTAAGATTTGTTCAACAACATCCGTGCCACACCTCTCCTCTCGTCTAACCACAACTCGTCATCGTATTTTTGCCTCGCCGTTCTCGGGTTCTCAACTTGCATTCTGCCTTTGTCATGCCATTGCCTTGTCATCGCCCAACCTCACCTTGTCATCGCCTCGTCTCATCGTCGCATTTAGCCTCAGATCCTGTCGCCTCCTCCTACAATTAGGCTTCTATTTTTGGGGAGGATTCATTTTGGGGCTCTGCTTTTGAGAAGCATTTTGTGGCTCAATTTAATTACAATAGTGTTTTCAAGTTGGGGCTTTACTTTTGTTTAGGGTTTGTTTTCATTTTGGGGCTTGATTTAATTAGGGTTGTTTTCATTTTGTGGATTCAATTTAATTAGGATTCTAGTTTCATTTTACGGCTTCAAGTTTAACTTGCGGGTTTATTTTTATTTGAGGTGTAGCTTCAATTTCATTCAGGTTCATGAATGTGGAATTGGTATCATGAATGTTTATTTTTTTTCGTTGAATTTTCGTATGAAATAGACACTTACAAGTCTATGAGTCAAGTGTATAGACCTCCAACAAGTCTATGTAGACTCTCGAGTGTGATAACCTTCTTCTCCATTAACCTTCAATTTTTGTACTAGTGTGAGCAACAATTAGAGGTTACATTTATCCATGTTTCCAACTTAAAATGTTAAATCCAACAAGTTATTTTTGTATTTTTTTTTTTTCCAATTAAAAGCACATGTAGTCAAATATTGACAACTATTTATGCTATTAATGACCACAAAATCAGAGTATCAACAGAATCTTAATATATAGTTAATAAATTACATATTATCAACAAATTATGATGAACGAATAATAAACAAAAAAGGTCTAAGGCAGCCATGTAAAATAAATAGGTAATTTTAAAGGCATACGCATTTATTAAGAGTTAAATAATAATTCTAGGAGCCTACGCTTTAGTTGTTTCCTGCCAAATAGGCTTGGTTAAAGTAGATAAAAATAAGCCATGGGCCCCTTATAGACCACTTGACATATTTAAAACCCTATATGCAATTTAAGATAAAATTGTTAAAAGAATATTATTCAATGAGATAATATCTGCATGAAAACAGGAACATTTTACGAAAAGAAAGTAAAATCTATGAACAGACTCTTTACTATTATCTCTAAGACTATGGAGGCTGTCAAAACATCATCCAAGCTCATTCAGTCATGAACACCCAGAACAAACCTAAAGACTCCAAAACTGTGGCACTTTCAATTTGCATACAAATTCTCCAGCTAAAATGAGGCATTTTAGAGCTACATACCTCAGCTAAATAAAAATGAGATAAATTTGATCACAGCTATAGGTTCTTGAACTTTTTGTTGTGATAAATAAAATACATACAGGGATTATCAAGGGTCAGCTAGTACAAATGAAGCATCTAGGATATCAATCTTTTAACAAGCATATTCAGTTTAGGTGTATTATAATCAGATAAGAAACTCCCTTTAATGCTACCATATACAAGGCCCACAATACTAAAGATTGAGATAATAGTCATCTGTTATTGATGAAGATAAGGGGAACATTTTGTGGTTAAGAAAGAAAGTCACTAATGACAAGAACCACTACAAGCACTAAAGCATCAAACTATTAAAGAGATTTGAATCTAGTTGAATATTTTTCACACTAAGTAGCATACAAACTACAAAATTACTGAAACAAAATTGTCTAAATTCATCTCTTTCATATAATAACATTTTCATAATTGTCTGGCCAACCTCCCGATTACTGAGCTGATCCAATTGATAAGATCCATGCAACCGCAGCATTTTCACCTGTAAGTAAAACCAGCTTAATATAAAAGTCGTTAATTAAAAGGAAATATATGCTGTAGAAAAATGTCAGAAATACAGTAACCTTACCACAATATCAAGCCAGCCAACTGACAGTGCAGATGATAATAAGTCCCAATATCTGGGATCATCCTCAATCACCTGCACAGACAGATTCCGTAATTTTATTTACCAATTGTTGAAGAAATTGATGAAACACAATGATTATAGACATTAGCTAAACAAAAACATGTTAGGTAACATGAGGGATGATATAAAAAGTACTAGACAATATTCTATTAAAAAATTTATTCTGTTCATATCACAGCTGCTAAACGAAGTATAATTACTGCTATTCTCGGTTTCTCACATGGATCTATACTTTTGAATTATCTTGGGGTGCCATTGCTTAAAGGAAAGTCTAGGAAAATTCATCTACAACCTATGGCTGATAGAATTAGAGACAAATTAGCAAAATGGAAGAACTCTCTGTTATAATTCATGGGCATGGTCATGAATGATAGCATTCTTAAAGCTAGGGTTTTAAAGAAGAACAGTTCTATTGCATAGCATATTCAATCATCTTAATGGGCTGGAATAAAGCACAGTACTAGAATTGTTCAAGAGAATACAATTTGGAAAGTTGGCATTGGTAGAAGTATTAATTTTTACACAAATAAGTGGTTATCTAGAGAACTTGTTGATATAATAGAGATTCCTCAATCCTTACATAGTTATTTACATTCATTTGTGGCAGGCTTCATTTTCGGTGTAGCTAATTTATTCCTATAGTTATTCAACACAGTCTTAGGGCCATTGTCAGGCATATATATAAAATTATAATACCAAAGAGAGTTGTTTAAGATTCTCCCATGTGGGTACACACTACTATTGGAATTTTAGTTCCAAGGATGCATATTCTTTCTGTAGGCTAAACTGGTCCTGTTTATAGTTGGCTACAGAATATTTGGCATTCCATTATTCCTCATTCATAATCTGCTGTAGTATGGAGATTTTCTCAAAATAAGGTTTGTGCTGTTGAGGTTATCTGTAGCAGGGGTGCTACTTAAGTTTATGTGACAAATTGACCTCAAATTGCACTCAGGTTAATCATTTGCCTTAGTTGAACTATGGTTCCTTGGCCAAAATTTCCACGATCACCTAGAAGATGGGAGTAAACTACCATCAAATCAAGTTGAACAGTGGAAGAAAATAGATTTTCAGCCTTACGTTATATTGTGGCAAACTGTGGAACCCAAAATATCGGATACTCTTAGATCATTCAAGACAAGCATCTCACTCAAAAAAAGGCTCAAAAAATTTTGCAAATGATATTCAACATCTTTATGACTCTACCAATAAATTGACCTCTCTAAAACAAACAAATCATGTCATGACATCTTTTATTGTTGAAGCTCAATTAGTCGTTGAAGAATTGAAGATGTTCTTGGAGGTTGAGTCATTAGATGACATTTAAGAAGTTGGACAAATTTTATATGGTTACAATCCATATTTTAATCGTGTTAGAAATAAACTTTTAATAGGTCACAAAGTTCTATCCATGGAAAGCTTGACAACACAGCTTCTTCAAGTTCCAACTCTTCAAACCAGGAATGTTCAAGAGCCTATTGAATCTTCTATCGTAGAATAGGAGGCCGCAATACTAGAGTAGGATGTTGTAGTAGGAGACATCCTCAATGGACGTATTGTAAGAGAACGAGTCATATCCAAGAGAACTACTACTCTCCGCATGGCTTTCCCGACAGTACAGTCGATATCTCTAAAGCTAAAGTTGTTGAGCATGTAGTCCCATGACCAAGTACACTACTATTACAAACATTATTTTAACTGTGATAACCAAGTACGCAAAACATATTTATACTGAGCTCTACAGGAAAATGAAATATCTATTTATCCATTTCAAGACTCTTGAATTAAGAGTTAAACATTCCTAATATTTGACTTCATAGACAAATAGAAGATATTTGTTATTATCCATCAGAGCAGCTATGACCAGACCTGTATGTTGACTAGTTCTTTCTGAAAATCCACAAGCTTGCCATGAATTGTTTCATGTGCGCTAGTAAATAGGCTGTCATAATCCTGTCATAAAATGCAGTAGTAAACTAAAATAAGGATAGCGATCAACATCAAAATAAAGTGCAACCATTTACAAAACCCATCAAGAAAATAAAAGTAGATTCTTACAGCTAACCAATCAACCAGCCTTTCAGGTAGCCATGCTTGAGATTGCTTGTCCACATAAAATATTTCAATTAACTCCCATGCAGCTTTCAAAGATGTTGGCTCTTCAACTCTCTATATTAAGTGTTAAAAGCAAGTGATTGACTTCGTAAGTACCACAAATCAGGTCTCAGCTCAAGTAAACACAGTAAAACAATTTAGAACCTAAAACAACACCTTAACAATTGTTTTTGAGTCCTCAATTAAAGGACTTGGGGGCAACTTTGAACCCCCAAGAAGAGCACCTATCTCCTTGCTATACTGAAGGACATTCTCCCACCTGACAGTAAAACATGCCCGATAAGCTATTGTCAACAAGCACACTTACAGAAAACTCCTAAGCAGAAACACGATTCAAAACATGTAAAATTGTGTGAGACACATCCAATTAAACCAGAGCTGATAACCCTAGAAAGGAGATAAAGTGTGTTTGGTTTCTCCAAAATCAAGTTGAAATCCCCGTTAACATGGTTTTAAGTTACATTTTCATGTTAGGTATCACGTTGAAGAATTGACTGTGAACAGAATTGTTTGTAAGCTTAATTAATTTTAGATGACTTTAGTTGGATAAACACTTATGCTGAGTTTTACTTCTAACTTGCTTTTATAATAATAAAATCATCCAAACATAAATCACGTCACTTCAAATCAGTGTTACAAAATAAATTTCATTCATAATCAAGCTTGCTAACGCACAGATAAAACCAATTTAGAAAAATAAAAATTAGAACAGAAGATCATCAAGAGAAATAACTTGCGCCTTCAATTTCTCAATATTATTAACAACCAAGACAAATAAACCGCTGAGTTGAACGAATCTAACAACAGTACATTAATAAAATTGGTCCTTAGAAGAAACAAAGACATCTTCCAAAGGTCTTCAGAAAACAAAATTAGCCTGCGTCCAGCTTATTAAAGAAAAATTAACCATATTTCACTTCACAGGAAAAAAAATTAATTAAAAATAACATAAAAACAATTGTTTCTCCGAAATTGAATTTAAACAAGCGGGCACTCAAACTTGCGGTGAATTACCAATCTGAATGATACGGAGAAGGAGTCTTCATGAGAGCGGAAAGAGAGCTCCTCCGACTCTGAAGCAGCGCGAAGGGCGCAACAGAGCCGTAGGCAATCCGGCGCCAGTGAGCATCGGGAATCTCTGGATCTTCGCTGGTAAGCTTAACTTCGACGACCTTGGCGGCAGCGGCGGAGAAAAGGGAGAGGCGGAGAGAGTTACCGCGGGACCAGGAGATGGAGAGGCGACCAATCGGATGGGCAAGGCCATGGTGGAGAGGGTATGTCGCCGGCGGGTCTCCGGAGAGGGGGACCAGAGCCCTGTTGCCGACGGTGTCCGACGGCATTTTCAAAAGGAGAGTGTTTTAGGGTTTGGAGGGGTTAGGGAAAAGCAAACAGAAGCTACTCTCAGGTTCGCCAACAAAAAATTGTTTCGGCGGGAAATATTTACAAGAGGACAATTAGAGAATTTTATATTTTATTTAATCTATAATTTTAAAACTTCATAATTTAAACACCTAATACCTCTAATATTTTTAAATTTTGTTATGAATTTTTTTATAAAAGTTTAAGCATAACTTTACATAATAATTCTTAAAAAAAATATTCTTTTATTACATAAATGAGTAAATTGTGTGAGATATGATTTTGATTAAAGTTGATCAGATTTTATTTTGTTTATTTTTTTAAATGAAGTATTGTCAACCTATCTAGGTTTCTAATATAAATATACATTATATTGAAGTTGTTAGGGTGTCATGACTTAAGTTTTCGGTGATTGAGTGCTTCTTTCTATATTAGACATTCTAAACAAAAGATTGAGAGTAATTTATTGTACTATGTTTTTGTATAACACGGTAAATAAGTGAAATTTTGTGTATGTGTGTTTTTTTTTTCTTTTTTAAGTTAGAGTTGAAATCCTTTATATAGCTTGATAAGAGAATAGTGTTTGAAGTCTTGAAACAATTGTTCATTCTTTTGTCTTCTTCGTTGTAGATAGTTAATGTGAGAGTTTTTGGTGAATAAATGAATTATGTACTTATTTTTTGAATGTTTAATTCATTGTGATGATACCTTCAAATTTAGAAACGATTGAATGGAAATTAAACTAGATTATATAATGCTTTAAGCATTACTAAATCGTCTAATGCTTTAAGCGATATAATGCTTTAAGCATTACTAGATCGTCTAATGATTTAAGGCATTATTAGACCATCTAATGCTTTAACCAATAATAAAACGTCTAATGGTTGAACCATTAATATACTAGATCGTCTAATACTTCAAATAGTAGTACAACGTCTAATAGTTTAACCATTAGTATACCATCTAATGCTTGAAAAACTAATAGACCATCTAATGCATTAACTCAATACTGGAGTGTCTAATGCTTTGACCTTAAGTAGACTATCAAATAACTCTTTTACTAAGTTTAAATTAATTTATATAGCTTCAGTTATATTATATATACATATATATATATATATATATATATTAATTTTATTTATTTCTTATTCAGTGAGAATTTATATGTGCTTGGTTGACATAACTTCATTTGAATAAATAAAAGTTTCTAACACTTAGTTAACCTAATCAAAGTCATGTCATTCTTAGACAATTTCATATTTTATACAAAAGTTGTACGATTTCAATTCAACCAAAACCAAGTCATTCCAAGATGACACGACTTCTTTAGAATTCGAAGTCATACTTATCTGACATGACTTGCTCATTTGTGTAATAAAAAAGTTTATGTATTTCGGAAATAATTATGAAAAAATTGGACCGATTTGAGAAAAACCTAGCTTTATCATCATTCCCAATCTAAACATTCCAATAACATTAACACATAACAAAAATTGTTTAGCTGAAAAATAATCACCTAAGACAATCGGAGAATTTTATGTGGTGTATTATTATGAATTTTCACATCCCAACACATGTAAAAAAACACCATCATCTGCAGCACAAAATATAATGTAACGTAAGTTGAAAAAAATACAAAATACAAATGATTATAAAGGATTGAACTATAAAATACACAGACATTAATTTGGGGTAGAATTGGCTTATATAATGTTTTACTTTTCCTACTTATTTATGATCATTTTCGACATGTGAAGAGGATAGGCATTCTTTTATAATCTCCTTGATCTTTCTTTTCATTAGCTTATCTTTCACAGCAGCAAGCATGTTTTGGTAGAGCATTTCCAACTTACTTAGCTTTGTACGATCTGCTGCCTCTAAAATGTTCTCCCATTCCCTTAAAATGTCAAATACACTTGAATTTTGCAATGAAGCGGGAATATTTTGTTCATGAAAAGGTTCTCCAAAGATAGAACCATGAAGCATACTCACATATCTTTCCATCATGGATAACTTTGTTTGAAGTAGCTTCACTTCGTTCAATGCTGAAGATAATTTGTCATTTGTCTCAGTGACTCCTTCACTCTCCTTTTTATCATGCTCTCCAGAGCTATGTAATTCCTCTTGCTCAAAATCTTTCATGAGTGGAGGCCATAACACAATGGTGGGAGTGTAACTATCCATAGTCTTACCATTTCCAAGAACCCCACTCCTTCCTCTACCCCAAGACCAAAGCTTATACCCCCCTTGAGCAACAATAACAGTGTGTGCAGCTCCGCACGCAACTTGAATTGGTTTTGGAAATTTAGGCTGATATGGATTGCATGAGATAAGAAGGGGAGAAAGAGCATCACCAGAATGTATTCCACCATTACCATCATCAGAGCATAAGCCAAGACCCTTCTCCATTCCCCATGACCATACATACCCATCAGAGGAAACAACACAAGTATGAAACAAGCCACAGTCAACAAAAACAAGATGCACATTTTGTGGCAATTCTTTAACAGGTTCAGGAAGTAATTTGCTTTCCGTTGTACCATGTCCAAGTTGTCCATTATTACCAAGGCCAAATGTCCAACATGTGCTTCTTATTGTGCCAATAGGCCTCTTTTTGCAAGTGAGCAAAGCAGTGTGAAAGGCACCACATGTTACCTCATAAATTACCCAAGGGGACTCCATATCAAATGTTTTCACCACTTCAGGTCGTGGCCTATTCTTCTTATCCCCCAAACCTAATTGACCGTGACTGTTGTTACCCCAAGTATAGCACACTAGATCATCCACACCCTTGTATGATTCTCCAGCAGTAACAAGGGCCACAACATGTTCCTTTCCACATGCTACTTGAACCACAATGTGACCATGAAAATCCCATACTGGTGTTGGAGTGAAGTTGCTTATAAGAGAGACTCCACCTTCTTTGTTTTCTCCAGGGCAATTTCCCCACATCCAGAGGGCACCAAGATTATCAATACACAGAGACATCATTCCTCCTGCTTTGACAGTAGTTATCTGTGAAATAGTTTAAAACACATAACTAGTGAGACACGCACCTTGACTTGCTCTTTGTTTAGAAATAAATGCAAAAGGGCAATTCATATTTATATAAGATAAATTGACACCTAGTATAGTCTCAAAACTCATCTAACACCCTATTGTAATTTAATAAGCAAACACACACATGCTCGTCTTGGCAGATAATTGTTGGATAAAAACTAGTGTTTTGTGTAATCAACACTCTTTATACTTTACCTTTAATGATGATTCATCTTCTGCTTCTAGAATAGTTGATGCTGATGAAGAAATAGGAGGGTGTAAATCGAGAAACTTATTCAACAAGCAGGGAACTATAGAATAATCACCATCACTATATTTTTCACCATGAAAGTCCTCTCCATTGATACCAAGTTGACCATCCATATAATAGTCAAGGGTGTTGATAAACTAGATAAACCAAATAATAATGATAACAAATAACAAATGCACAAGGAATTTATGTAATTTGATTTCACCAAAAGACTAAGAATATGAAGGATACATATATTGCAGCCCCAACACCAAACAGATCCATCATCTGCCAAACACAAGTAGTACGAACAATTAGATAGGGCAAATAACCTCTAAATTCCATTTTATGGAATTGCCATAAGTTTGCCTTAGATAGCCATTCATTTTATTTTATCAGATTGCAATTCTGAATACACCATAGGTCATTTCTTATCCATTTATCAAACAAGCAGTATAAAAAAACCACATAATGCACAGAATATTCAATTTTAATAATAATTAAGCCTCTTGATTGTGTGTCCCATCATCAAGGGTAAGAGAAGAAATTAACTTCTCCTAAGTTAGCAACTCTAACTTCTCAAGATCTCTCGTGAAAGAAAAAAAAAACAAGAGAGGAGTTAAATATATCTCACTACTTTGGACAATGTAGAAGCTTCATCAAACTTAGTTTTAAATTATTTTTTTCATATATATTTTCATGCATTGAATATAAGCATTGTTAAATAAATTTGGCATTACAACATTGAAATGAGGACAAATTATGTACATTGCAATATTAAACAAGACTCAAATAAATAAATAAATTGTTAACTCCATGTATTGAAGTGGGCACAGATGAAATGATGATGCAAAAGAACTGAAACGTTAATAAAACAATAGTTACAATATCTCTCCGTCCTAGCTTTAGATGCAATTGCATGTGTTTGAAGTTGATAAGTGGATAATTGCTATACAAAAGGAGACAAGGTCTTTATAAAAGAATGAGATGGGGGAGTTGGTGAAGCCACCCAGAGACAAGAGAATTGTTGGGTGCAAATAGAACTTCAAGAAGAAGAGTGTAACCATGGTAGTTAAAATCGAGAGTTTACTCGTAAAATCGTAAAATTTTATGATATTACATGCTCTGTGTGATTCAAATCCCACACAGGATCATTGTACAGCAAAATCGTACGGATCATTGAACAAAATCGTAAAAACCTGTAATCGCCATTTTTTTGTGTATCAAACTGTTCACCTTCTTGAGTCTAATTTTATTCAAAATTAATCCAATTAAATTCTAACATTGTGATACGTGTTGTCACCTAACACCACCCAATTAAAATTAATGCAATTAAAATGTTTAAAAAAATAAAGAGTCTCTTTACCTTTATTCCTCATTCCAACCCCATTTCAAATGAAAAGTCTTTTTAGCTTCTCTGTACCACACCCATTTTAAATGAAGAGTCTCATCTTATTTCAAATGAAGAGTCTCTTATGTTCATTTGCATTGCATGTTCAAATTGATAGGATCTCATTTCAAATTCAATTAAAATAAAACTAAATTAATTTAATTAAGGCAAATGAAGAGTTTTTGGAGTTTACTCCTCGTTCTTATTGCTTGATTAGGTTTTATTTCAAATCCAATTAAAATAAAACTAAATTAATTTAATTAAGGGAAATGAAGAGTCTCTGTTCACTCTTTCTTCTTGATTGGGTTCCATTTCAATTTTAATTAAAAATAAAACTAAATTAATTTCATTAAGACATTTTAACCATCTCTTAATTCTAAAACCTCAGTCACACTCACACATCTAAAGTCATTAGAGCATACACTAACAAGATTTTCTTGGACTTCTCCTTATTAGCCAGAAAAAATCACACTCTACAACTCACATACTTGGGCAATATAGATTTAAATGATACTCTTAATTCAAATGGAGATGATGAGCACTTGGTTGAAGGTCAAGTCCAAGGTAGTGTGGAAGATGATGATGTTCTTGCCATCCCAACTTTAGAAGAGGAGAATGTTCTTATTGATGTGCTTCATGAAGGAGATAAAACTAATGAAGATTCCTTTAATTTTCATTTTAATGTGAGTGATTTATATTAAATGAACTTAAGTTTTATTAAGTATTGTCAAAGTAGTTGATTTTGTAGACTTAAGTTTGATGAAGTACTAACAAATGAATTGATTAGTTATATGTGTATATTTGGTTTGTGTTTATAAGGTTCGTGACTTTAATTTGGATCTCATTTGAGCACTAGATGTTTTTACATAGATTTTACATTGTTATTACTCCTTCATAATATATCCAACACATCAATTAATCTTTTTAATTACTTAATTACTTTTCATGTAATACATTAAGTAAAATAGAAAAAATGTGACTATATAAAATTAAATAATTTTGTATTAAGGTTGAATCATCCCTCAAATAATTTTTTTAATTTTTCTTATTTTTTTATTTTTTTACAAAAAATATTATTATATATATGTATATATATATATATATATATATATATATATATATATATATATATATATATATATTAGAAATTTGAATTATTAAAGATTAAATCAATATTTAAATTTAACTAGTACTTAATGTTTAATTTTAAAATTTAAAATATTTTAAAATATAATTTCATCTTAAAATATCAATTACTCTGTACATATAATACATTAAAAGAAATTAATTGAAGTAATTCAAATATTGTATTTAATTTCTTAAAGAGATTGAGCTAATGAGAAAATTATTTAAAGTTGAAAAAGATAAAAAGAAAAAAAATAACACGTGTTACTGGTATACGAGACTAATGTAAACATATGTTTGCATCTGCGGTTTCACTATACACGAGGAAGGGAAAGCTTGGGATGCATGATATTTGTATCCAATGAAATGCGTGGATTTAAAGGAGAGGAAAGGGAGGAGAGGAGGCTAAAGTCGTCCTCGCTTATGAGGAGAGATTAACGTGGAAAGACAACTGGCACCATATGCAATGGCGAAATTAACCTCATTGCTAGGTCATGTGCATGAGCAGTGTAAAGCACTCAAAGGCACTAGGACGTTGCATGCATGCGAAAAAAATGGAAGAGATTTATGAAGCGATGCCGATTATTCCTTGCATCCTTTCAAAGAATCTTGGTAAGGTGGTTGACGAATTCAAGTTTGCCATTATAAGGAGCATTTGAGTGGAGTAGTTAATGCGCTTTTGAGTAAAGTTGCCTATGAATGCACTAGTTTGAGCTTCGTTTATTATAGAGAGATGTTTTCATGGTGATGGCTAGGCTATTGTGGTAGGCATTGGGTGAGCGGACAGAAGTGGACGTCTCTTTACTCATCCCGAGTTAAGAGGTGAGAAAAGTCATGAAAAGAATGGAGAAGAAATGGTTACGAAAAAAAAATCATTTTTGAAAGGGAAAGTTGTGCAGACTAACACAGACTAGAGAAAAAGAGAAGAAAGATATTACTGATGAAGAAGCCTGTGAAAATTTTAGATTCATCCAACAGAGCGAGTACAAAGTGGTAAATAAGTTGAACCGTATGCCTGCAAGGGTATCTTTGTTGGAGCTATTAATGCATTCTCCTTCTCATCGGGAACTATTAATGAAGATTCTAAACACAACCCACATGGAACATGACATATCTTTGGATAAATTTGAGGGAATTGTCAGTCACATCACTGCTAATAATTATTTCATTTTACCGAGGACAGAATACCTGCAGAGGGCCGAGGACATAATAAAGCTCTTCATATTTCAGTCAAATGCATGGACCATTTCATATCACTTGTGTTGATCGATAATGATTCATCTTTGAATGTAATGCCGAGAACCACCTTGAATAAATCGCCTAGTGATGGGATTCATTTATGTCCCAGTACTATAGTGGCGAGAGCTTTTGATGGCAACAAGAGAGAAGTATTAGAGGAGGTAGAGTTACCAGTGCAAGTTGGACCATACATTTTCCAAGTTGTATTTCAAGTAATGGATATATTGCTAGCATACAGTTGTTTACTGGGAAGACCTTGGATTCATACAGTTGGAGTCGTACCTTTCACTTTGTACCAAAAACTGAAATTTGTAATTGATGACGAGTTGATTATAGTTTTTGGAGAAGAAGACTTGCTAGTTTTTAGACAGTCTTCTACCTCTTATATTGAAGTTGTCGAAGAAGCCTTAGAAACTTCTTTCCAGACTCTGGAGATTGTCAGTACAAATTATGTTGAAACTTTCAAGGTGGACCCTTATTTATCCAATGCGTCCTTGATGATGGCTAAGACCATGATGAAAGAAGGCTATAAATGTGGCAGTGGTTTAGGCAAGAATGATATAGGATCTGTAATGCCATCGGAATTAATTGAAAATAAGGGGAGGTATGGTTTAGGGTACAAGCCTACCCGAGTTGATCGTTGGAGAATAATATAAGAGAGAATTGAAAAAAGCAAAGCCAAAATGGAGGGACAAGAGCCGAGGTTGAAAGAAATTCCTTTATACAGCTCGGGTTAAAGCTTTTACAGTGCTGGATGGATCCATGTTGATAGGTGAAAATAGTTAAATATGAATATGAAGATGAAAGTTATGATTTTGTATACCCTTATCTTCCTAATGAGCAAATTGACAATTGAGAATTTTTAGACTTACCTTTGGTACTCGGATGATTGGGTGTAATGTTTGGAAATATTGAATATGAAAAATGATGACATTGTCATTATATCAACATAATTCCATTTTCAATAAAAATTTGTCAAAAATTTTTGTATATGTTGTTTTGCTAAAATGTGTCATAGGTTGTTTACAAAATCCCAAGAATTCTAGAATGGATGTTGCGGAATAAAAATAAAATAATAAATTAAAGCAATTGCACAATGAATGATATGTTCATATCAATCATTGAATTTATTGATAAAATAAAAAATAATAAGAAATTTTTTTGACATAATATTAAAGCTTGACATAAAAAAAATCAAAATGATCTTGTCATATGTAACATATTTGCATGCATATGTCTTAAAAACCCTCTTGAGCCTTCTTTCATCTCTTAAAAGAGAAAGAATTTGTCTCAGTAATCTTCAGTGTCGACCATGAAAGTCAAGAGTAAACATCACACTGGGGCAGACGGGTCTTTTCACATGGCTAATCTAAAAAGAAAACAAAATCCTTTAGATTGAAAACCCGCAAAGGGCATTCTAAGCAAAAGATAGGACTAAATAGTAAATGAAAAAAAAAAAGTGGCAAGTGTTGCAAGTCATAGAAATCTGTTGCAAGAATTAATCTTTATGAAAATCAAAGCAATCAAAAATCAATATGATATATGACCATGTTTCTTCATCTCAGAAAAAGAAATAAAAAATCCATTGTACCTTTCTTTTTGCCTGAAAAATAAAATTTCTTTTCAAAAATAACCCCAAACAAAGATCATCATGATGAAAATCAGTCTAAGGATAAGTCAAAATCCCTCAAATGATATGGCATGCACAATGATATAGTCAAGACCGCATGTAAAAGTTTGCCCAAAGGAATACAGAATATATGAAAAAGGCCATTTGCTAAAGCTCATAAGGTGTTGTGGGATACAAAGTCATGCGGAAATGCCTTAAAGCCATGACATATGTAAAAAAAATGATAAAAAGAGAAAGAAAGAAAGAGAGAAAAAAAAATCTCAACAAAAATCTTTGATTGTTTTTCAAACATCTAATTGGTGATCCTTGTTCAAATGATAATAATAACCCACAAACAATTTTTGAGCCTTTATATTTCTTTTCTTCAAAATCTTTTTAACCCCTTGGTCACGTTACAAGCCCAATAAAGTTCACATTGATTGAATAATTATTGCTGACGATGTTCACATAGATTAACCCTGCAACAGAGGGATATAACTGCCAACATGTGTTAAAAAAAAGGAAAAAAAGAGAGTAAAAATTAGAATGCTTCTGTAAAAAAAGGATGATACGGATCTACCACCCGATTGAGAGAAAAATAGTATCAAAGAAATTCCAACACTAGGGCTATCATTTCTCCTTTGTATCCTACCTTCCTTATTTTTCATCCTACTTGAAACTGAGTCACTCTTCGGTTAATTTTTTACATCCCTTACTTCAAAACTGGGACATTCCTATTCGATCTAATCCAAATATGTTTCTTTTTAAAAATGCAGCTTTCTCCATATAAGTTGCACTCTCCCAATTTTCACCCAAATCCATTTTTGTTTATCCAACTTAGCAAACTAAGCCATCCCTTTGAACCTAATTTTCCATACTCATACTGAGGCAACTCTGTTTGTATGTTTATCATGTTTGTATCATATTCTCAAAGAGATTGTGTGAGAAATTTCAAAATAAAGTTACACCCTTCCTTTCGTTTGAGCACGATACCTATACGTCAAAACTGGGGCACTCTTGTTTGTTTATCTGAGGTGATGCCATTTGGCTTTTCCTCTGTTTTCATTAAACCTTTTCTCCCATATTTTTTATTCATCCACCGGTTTAAGCACATGTGCAGCAAAATGTGACGAATGATGAAGTCAATGACGTTCTGATTTCAATTGTCAAGCATTAAGGTTTGCCATCATTTTTTAAAAGAAAAAATCAAAATCAAATAAAAAAAATCTTTTTGAAATCAATGAATTCAATAATTGCACTAGAAGTATTTGATTTATAGCTTTGAAAAAAATGAAAAGAAAAAAAGAAAACAAACATGATTTTCTATGTGCAAATTTTCTTGTTCATATAAAACTGACACATTCTTTTTGAAGTTTCGTGCATTCATACAAGCACTTTTACCAGACTTTCGTGCATTCATACATGCACTTTTTCCAAACTTTTGTGCATCCATACATGCATATCTTTCAGACAAACAAAACCCAAAGTTTTCATGCATTCATAATGCACATCTTTCATATAAACAAAAATTCAAAGTTTTCATACAATCATATATGTATCTTTCAGACAAATAAAAACTCAAAGTTTTCATGCATTCATACATGCATATGTTCAAACAAACAAAAACCCAAATTTTTCATGCATGGTAGTTAAAATCGAGAGTTTACTCGTAAAATCGTAAGATTTTACGATTTTACATGCTCTGTGCGATTCAAATTCCACACAGGATCGTTATACAACAAGATCCTACAGATCGACGAACAAAATCGTAAAAACGTGTAATTGTGTGTATCAAACTGTTCACCTTTTTTAGTCTAATTTTATTCAAAATTAATGTAATTAAATTCTGACGTTGTGATACGTGTTGTCACCTAACACCACCCAATCAAAATTAATGCATTAATGCAATTAAAAATTAAAAAAAGATAAAGAGTCTCTCTCTCTCCACCTTTACTCCTCATTCCAACCCCATTTCAAATCAAAAGTCAGTCTCATCTCATTTCAAATGAAGAGTCTCTTATGTTATTCTGCACTGTTGTTTTGCACATTCACTTCTCTTGATTGGATTTCATTTCAAGTTCAATTAAAATAAAACTAAATTAATTTAATTAAGACAAATGAAGAGTCTCTAGAGTTTACTCCTCCTGCTTATTTCTTGGGTTTTATTTCAAATATAATTAAAATAAAACTAAATTTAATTTCTTCTCATTTCAAATGAAGAGTATCTTATGTTGTTTTGCACGTTCACTTCTCTTGATTGGATTTTATTTCAAATTCAATTAAAATAAAAATAAATTAATTTAATTAAGACAAATGAAGAGTCTATGCAGTTTACTCCTTCTAGGTTTTATTTCAAATCCAATTAAAATAAAACTAAATTAATTTAATTAAGGCAAATGAAGAGTCTTTGTTCACTCTTTCTTCTTGATTGGGTTTCATTTCAAATTTAATTAAAATAAAACTAAATTAATTTAATTAAGTCATTTTAACCATCTCTTAATTATAAAATCTCAGTCACACTCACACATCCAAAGTCATTAGAGCATACACTAACAAGATTTTATTGAACTTCTCCTTATTAGCCAGAAAAAAATCACACTCCACAACTCACACACTTAGGCAATATAGATTTAAATGATACTCTTAATTCAAATGGAGATGATGAACACTTGGTTGAAGGTCAAGTCCAAGGTGGTATGGAAGATGATGATGTTCTTGCCATCCCAATTTTAGAGGAGGAGAATGTTCTTATTGATGTGTTTTATGAAGAAGATAAAACTAATGAATATTCCTTTAATTTTCATTTTAATGTGAGTGATTTATATTATATTAGATGAACTTAAGTTTTATTAAGTATTGTCAAAGTAGTTGATTTTGTAGACTTAAGTTTGATGAAGTATTAACAAATGAATTGATTAGTTATTTGTGTATATTTGGTTTGTTTTTATAGGATTGGTGACTTTAATTTGGATCTGATTTGGGCACTAGATGTTTTTACATAGATTTTACATTGTTATTACTCCTTCATAATATATCCAACACATCAATTAATCTTTTTAATTACTTAATTACTTTTCATGTAATACATTAAGTAAAATAGAAAAAATG